>Ga0209992_10000271_pt1 | contig 71407 bp, 48 predicted proteins | sample 2SBtaG_2_FD_182564 | JGI IMG/M metagenome (GOLD analysis project Ga0209992, IMG submission 182564) | Deep subsurface microbial communities from Kolumbo volcano to uncover new lineages of life (NeLLi) - 2SBTROV12_ACTIVE470 metaG (SPAdes)... | ecosystem: Environmental > Aquatic > Marine >... | reverse complement strand
GCTTGGGAGAGTAGGTCGCTGCCGGGACGCCTTACGTTGCAACACCCGCAATCCGAGAGGATTGCGGGTGTTGCCGTTTAAGGCGTCTTCCTCGCAGGACCGCGACGTCGTCGCGGTCGGCTGGGACCTCCGTTTCGTCGGGGGGTCGCCGCGCGACCCCCACGCCGGGAAAAGCGTCGTTTTCCCGGCGTTCCCCACCGCGTGTGCTCGCTTCGCTGCGCGCCGGGCCGTGGGGCCGTGGCTTCGCCCCCGCCCGGGGGCCGGGCGCTTCGCGCCCGCGTTGCTTCAACACGGCGCTTCGCGCAAAACTGACGGACGTTCCCCTGTTCGGAGCGCTATGGGTGGGGTGATTTGCCGATGGCGCGGGTCGTTAGATCCGGCCTTTCGCGAAATCGACGCGATGCCCAAGGCCTCGTTCACACTTGAAACAGGGGGAAGTGCGGGCCTGGAGTGCATTGGCGTTGACGTAGTCGGTCAAGCACTGGTGCATTTTCAGGCTGAGGTCACGACGGTCGCAGAAGAATTCTTCCTCCAGCGTCCGGCGGGGCTTGCGCGGCGGATGCGGTGGGACCATCGGCTTGCCCTTTCTCGAGGTGCGAGCCGCCATGTGCGTCCTCCATTTCCGTTGATTGGCCGCGGTGCTGCCATCTCCAGCGTAGGGGGTTCCCGGCGCTCGATCAAGAATGCCGAGCAGTCGCACGTCCGAGGAGCCCGGAATTACACGCCGATACGCCGATGCTGCTGACATGGCAGGTTGCGGCGGACACTCGCCACAAGGTCCGGTTCCAGCCAAGCCGACGCCCAGCCCTCGCCGTCGGACACCCGGGCAACGACCGTTCCCCACGGGTCGATGATCATCGAATGGCCGTAGGAGTGGCGGCGGCCCCCGTGGCGGCCCCATTGATTCGGCGCCACGACGTAGCACTGGTTCTCGATGGCCCTGGCCCGAAGTAGAACCTCCCAGTGCGCGTGCCCGGTCGTGTTTGTAAACGCGGCCGGACACGTCAGCACTTCCGCACCGGCGCTCAAGAGTTCCCGATACAACTCAGGGAACCGAAGGTCGTAGCAGACCGTCAGACCGATCCTCGTGTCGCCGAGCTGCGCGAGTACCGCTGCCTCCCCGGGCTTGATGTCGTCGGATTCCCGAAACGACACGGGACTGCCCGCGAGGTCGATATCGAAGAGGTGGATTTTCCGGTACTTGGCCGCGATCTCGCCCGTTGCGTCCACCAACAGAGACGTGTTGTAGGCGCGTCCGTCTCCAAGCCCAGTCGCCTCGTGAAACGACCCGATCAGAAGCGCAATCCCCAAGTCTGCGGCGACCCCGCGCAACCGGTTGACGATGACACTGCTTTGCAGCGGCTCGCCCGGGTCGCGATCTTCGCCAGTCTTGAGGAACCCCACGTTCTCGGGAACCGAAACCCAGGTTGCTCCGTCGGCTGCGGCGGCGCGAATGAGCTCCTCGGCTCGGTTCAGGTTCGCCTGCACATCTTCGGTGGCACAGACCTGCACGACTGCGGCTTTGATCCTGTCCATCGTTCACCTCCGCGCGCACCTTCGACCAGCGGCCCCACGCGTGGCAAGCCCAGCGCTGCATCGGCGCGATTCGCTTGCAAAACCGGCCCAGCATGCCGTTGACCTGCGTCGACCCCGCGCGTACGTTCCGCTCCCGCTAACGTAGGCGACAGGGAGACCGCCATGACCGCCAACCGCAACACAACGATTACCTCAGTAATCGGCCGCGAAGTCCTCGATTCGCGCGGCAATCCGACCGTCGAAGCTGAGGTTCGTCTCGCCGATGGGTCTGTCGGCCGGTTCATGGTGCCTTCGGGCGCCTCCACCGGAATTCACGAAGCGCTGGAGCTCCGCGACAAGGACAGCCGCTACGTGGGCAAGGGCGTTCAGAAGGCTGTTTGCCACATCGACAACGTCATCGCTGACGCCCTTCGCAACGCCGATGCCGCGGACCAGCGTGGTGTCGATGCTCGACTGCTCGAGGTAGACGGCACGCCCAACAAGAGCAACCTGGGCGCCAATGCGCTGCTCGGGGTCTCCCTTGCTACCGCGCACGCCGCCGCTTCATCGATGCGCCTGCCGCTGTATCGCTACCTCGGTGGCGCGGCCGCCCGCACGCTGCCGGTTCCCATGATGAACCTGATCAACGGTGGCGCGCACGCCGCTGGCGGAATGGACATCCAGGAGTTCATGGTCGTCCCCGTCGGATTCGCGACATTCCGCGAAGGTCTACGAGCCGGTGTCGAGACGTTTCAACACCTCAAGAAGATCCTGTCGAAGCGTTCCCTGCCGACGCTCGTCGGTGATGAGGGAGGCTTCGCCCCGCGACTCGAGCGGAATGAAAACGGTCTTTCGCTGCTTACCGAGGCCATCGAAGCCGCGGGCTACAGCCCGGGCGCGGAGGTTGCTCTTGCCCTCGATGTGGCGTCCAGCGAGTTCTATGATGCCGACGCCGGTGTCTACAAACTGACCAGTGAAGCGCGCGAGCTGCCCAGCGCCGATTTCGCCGCCTACCTGGCCGATCTCGCCGACCGTTACCCGATCGTCAGTATCGAGGACGGCATGGCGGAGGACGACTGGGACGGCTGGAAAGCGCTGACCGATGCCTGCGGAGATCGCGTCCAACTTGTTGGCGACGATCTGTTCGTGACGAACACCGAGCGGCTGGCACGGGGCATTGACCTCGGCGTGGCCAACTCCATCCTCATCAAGGTCAACCAGATCGGTACGCTCTCCGAGACACTTGACGCGATCGATCTCGCGCACGACCACGGGTACACGACTGTCATCTCACATCGCTCCGGGGAGACCGAAGACACGACGATCGCTGATCTCGCCGTCGCCACCCGCGCGATGCAGATCAAGACCGGCTCGGCGTCCCGCGGCGAGCGAACGTCGAAATACAACCAGCTCCTTCGCATCGAAGACGAGCTTGGCGCCGCCGCCGATTACCCGGGTCGCGCGGTGTTTGGGCAGGTCTAACGTGTTGAGGTCCGTTGGTATCCCCGTCATTCACCTGGCCTGCTGCTCGCTCCTGGCATTGGCGCTGGGCGGCTGTGGCAAGTCCAAGCAAGCGCCTCCAGCCGAGGCCCCGACGACAACGAAGGCGCCTGTGGCCAAGCCGGAAGCGGCGCCGAAGCCGGCAAAGAAGACCGACGCACGTGCCAAACTCGGGCTCGCCTACCACGAGATTCGCTGCATGCTGAATGGAGCGCGACGCCCGGACGCTGAGACGTACAGCAAGCACGGATTCGCGGGTGCGGCGGCGTTTTCGAAGGCCTTCTCGGAGGCGGCGACGGCGGATGCTGATTGGGCATCGACCACGATCGATGCGTCGATCAAACACGGTTGCAAGCAAGACGAGGCTGGCAAATGACGCGGGCTGGTTCGGCGCAACGTCTGTTCTGGCCGCTGGCGATCGCCACGGTCTTGGCCGCGTGCGGTCCCAAGGTGGGCAGTGAGTGCGAGCGAAACAGCGCGTGCGGCGCGGGGCTGATCTGTGACCTGGCGACGGAAGGCGGCTACTGCACCCAGACACCGTGCCGCGCGAACGAGTGCGCTGAAGAAGCGGTGTGCATAGATTTCGGCACCGAGACAACATGGTGCATGCTGGCGTGCGAGACCGACGCCGACTGCCGCGGGGGCCAAGCCTGCCTTCCGGCCGAGGCGACCTTTACCAACGCCGGATCGCCCCGATGCCTGGACAGCAAGACGCGATGCAAGTTCTGTGGCGTCGCGCCACCATCTGCCTGACCACCCTCGCGGCGGGCACGTTCGCCGTCGGCTGCGCCGGCGCATCCGTTGATCAACGCGAGTTTCACGATTCGCCCGTCCAGGTCGACGAATCAGTTTCAAGCCATAGCGGCGCACGTAAGGTCGCGCTGCAAACGTCGCCCCGAAAACGTCGCCGCGTTATCGTACGGAGCGACCTCGATCGTGTTCTTGCCGCCGGACCCGGCGCGCTGCTCCACGCCGTTCCGATCGAGCCTGTTTTCGGCAGCCGACGTCGCTTCGTGGGTTTTCGAATCGTCTCGCTCTGGAACAATGATCGGCGTGTTCTCCGCTACGGGGTGCTGCCCGGGGACATGGTTACGCGCATTAACGGCCAGCCCGTCCTGACCCCCGCTCACCTCATGCAGGTGTTCAAACTGTTACACAACGCCGCGACGCTGCAGGTCGACTTGATGCGCGCCGGCCGGCGGGTCCGCGTGACCGTTCCCATCGTCGAAGATCGTGCGCCTGCTCGGGCGCGAGGGGCTGGGCAGTCCGGTGCTTAGATGGGCAACCGCGAAAACTTGCCCGGGGCTTCCAATCGTGTCTACACTAGGCCCCAGTCCCGCATTCGTCGCGACCCAACCGGGCAACTTTCGGAGCGATTCAAGCGGCCAAGCCACTGTCATGACGGCGGGGCGCTTGTTGACCACTGGCAGGTCTAGATGACTCAAAGCACCGATCGGTTCTCCGTGAAGTACTGGGGCGTGCGCGGGAGTATCCCTGCGCCCGGCCCCAAGACTCAGCGGTACGGCGGGAACACCACGTGTCTCGAGGTCACCGCGGGGGATGCCACTATCGCCATCGACGGTGGCACAGGCGTTCGCGCGTTCGGTTCGTCGCTGTTCCCGAAGCTGCCTGTCCAGGTCACGTTCTTGATGACGCACCTGCACTGGGATCACGTGCAAGGATTCCCGTTCTTCGCGCCCTTCCTGATTCCGGGCAACAAGTTCCAGATCTACTCGGCCCACCACAACGGCGGCAACATCCACGATGTGCTCAAGCAGCTGATGGCGCAGCCAGCGTTTCCGATCTCCATGGACGCGTTCCGGTCCGAGGTGTCGTTTCACTTCATCACCGCGGGTGACGAGCTGACCTTCGGCGACTTGGTCGTCAAGACGATGCTGCTCAACCACCCGGGCGGCGTCATCGGCTATCGGTTCGAGTTCGGCGGAAAGGTCTTCATACACGCGTCCGATTGGGAGCATCCCAGCGACGGGAGCCTCGATGACGCGTTTGTCGACTTTATTCGCGACGCCGACGTGCTCAGCATCGACGCGACGTACACCGAAGACGAGTACCACGGTCGCAAGGGCCCGCCTCGCATCGGCTGGGGCCACGCCACGCACGCCGAATGTGTGCGTCATGGCCGTGCTGGCAACGTCAAGCACATCATCTTGACGCACCATGAGCCAGAGCGCTCCGACGACGAACTCGACCTGCTCGCCAATGAGATCTACGGTCAGGACGAGGACGTTTCGTTCAGTCACGAAGGCCGCGTCATCGAGTTGCTCTAGCCAACCCGGCGAGCCCGCCCTTCGCATCGCGCACGGGTCCTGCCGCCCGACCTTCGGCGTCCTGTGGCCGTTCGCCGCTTTGATGTGACTCTGCCACACCTGCAGCGTCGAAAGACCGCATGACTTGAACATCGAACGGCATGCCTGCGCACTTTGATGAGAAGACCGGGCTACTCACCGCGCACGCCGCGGTTCGCAAACAATCCCCGTCGAGCCGTCGCCGAACCGAGCACAACCATGTGCCGCGTTGCGTCTGGTTATCCGTTTAAGTGAAAGGCGAGCTCGCCACGAAGCCCGTCGATAGCACGTGGCGGCGTCCATGCTGTGCACGGGAGCTGCATAGATCCGCAAGCGCTGGCCAGGCAGCGTTGCGACGACGAATGGTTGGAGTATTGCGCTACTTGAGCAGCGCCATCAGCCAGGCGAGGAAGCCGAACTCGACTTCGTGCTTCTTGCCCGTTGCTTTGCCGACCGGACCGGAGGGGCCGACGAGCATCTGCACATTGACAGCCTTGGCCCCTGTCCCGCTCTTTCCGGCCACGTAGGCGCTCGAGAATGTGACCGCGACGTCCGTGGGCTTGCATCCTTCATCGGTCTTGCCGTCGCAGGTGTCGTCCTTGCCATCGCAGGCTTCCTTCTTGGCGTTGGGCACCTCGCCGATGCACTTCGGGTCGAGCTTGCCGTCCTTGCACTGCTTGTAACCGGCTTTGCAGACACCCTTGCCCTCGGTGCCCTTGTCGCCGCTGTAGCAGGTCTCTGTCGCCGCGTTCGGCAGCTTCACGCAGCCTTTTTGTGTGTCGCACTTCTCATCGGTGCAGATGTTGTTGTCATCACACTTGACGGGAGCGCCGCCGATGCACGTCAGCTTGCCGGTCTTGGGATGTTTGCCGCAGGTGTCGCCGCTTGTGCAGGCGTTCTGGTCGTCGCAGCTCACGCCATCGGTCGGCGCGTTGACGCACTTGCCGGTCTTGGTGTCGCAGCTGTCCTTCGTGCACTGGTTCTTGTCGTCGCAGTCCGCGCCGGGCGTGTTGCTGCACTTGCTCGCCTTGCTGTCGCACTTATCGACCGTGCACTCGTCGCCATCGTCGCAGGCGTTGTCATCGACCTTGCCGTTGCAGTCGGTATCCACGCCGTCGCAGGCGCCCTTTTCAGGCTTGGCTTTGTCGTAGCTGTTGCACGTCGCCTTGGTGAAGCTGTCGCACACAACCTTGCCGCCCTTGCACGGGCCGTTGCCGCCGCAATCGGTGTTGACCGCCAGGTCTTTGCCCGAGATCGGGTCCTTCCACAGGAAGCCCTCGTCGGTCGTGCCGTCGCAATCATCGTCCTGCAGGTTGCACTGCTCGATGGTCGGGATCTTGGCGTCGCCGCAGATCAGCTCGCCAGCAGATGAACACGTGGGTTTGCCCGGGCAGGCGCCGATGAGGATCTTGCACTTGCTGTCCTTCTCGTCACAGGCCTCGCCCTTGGTCGTGCAGTCCGCGTCCGTTTTGCACGCTGTCTTGCTGCCCTTGTCCTCAAACGCCTTCTTGCTGCACTTGAACGTCTTGGGCAGATCGTCCTTCGTTCCGTTGCAGTCGTCGTCGATGCCGTTGCACACCTCCGACTTCGGGGCCTCGGCTTCGCACTTACCGAGGCCGGCTTGGGTGCATTTTCGGGTGGCCTTGCAGGTCCCGTACTCATTGGAGATCGCGCAGTTCGTCTCCGCGCCCTTGCTCTTTGCCCAATCGCTGCAGCCGCAGGTCTTGTTCTTGCCGATCGCGCACTTGCCGGCCACGCAGCTTTCGCCTGTCTTGGCGTCGCACTCAGCGTCTGTTTTGCAGGTCTTGCCGCTGCCGCCGGACGTCGTGAACTTGGTCTTGCACTGCTTCACTGTCTTGCCGTTGGCGTCCTTGGCGTCGGCGCACGTGTAGTCACTGGGGCATTCCTTGTCCGTCTTGCACGGGGCGCCGCAGAACTTGCCGTCCTCGCCGTAGTCCAGGCAGAGCGAATCCACGCCGTTGACCACGCAATCCTTGTGCTCCTTGCACGGGGCGCAAATCGTGACCTGAGTCGAGACGCAGAAGAAGAGCGCGTCGCCGCTGCTGCTGATGTTCTTGCACGCGTAGCCTTGTGGGCAGGTGTCGGTGCACTTCTTGGCGCACTTCTTGCCCTCGTGCGTGTCGAGGCAGACGCCCGCATCACACTGGTCGTTCTGCTTGCAATCGCAACCCGGTCCGCCCGGGCAGTCGTCGCTACCGGTGTCCGCCGGACCCGCGTCGGGGCTGCCGGTGTCCGTCGAGCCGGTGTCCTGGTCGCCCGCGTCGGTCGAGCCGGTGTCGGTGGTGCCCGAGCCGGTGTCGGTGGTGCCCGAGCCGGTGTCGGTGGTGCTGCCAGCGTCGTCGGTGATCGAGCCGTCGATGTTGCCGCCGCCGCCCGTGTCCTCGTTGGAACTCTTGACGCCGTCGTCGCCGGACGCCTCGTCGCCGCAGCCGCTCAACGCGGTGGCGACGCCAAGCGCGAGGATTGCAAGTCGGCTACAGGTCCGGCTGGTAGTGAAGGCCATGGCTCCTCCGGTGAACATCGATCCGGTTATGGCACGTGGATCGTTGTCGCGGATTGGGATGTCTCGCGGAAAAGGGATGCGGTCCACGATTTCGCGGCCACCGAACTATACCAATCGCGTTTTCGCAGTGTCAATTCAACCTGCACCGCGGATTCGCATCGATTCATGGTGTTATTTCAACGAGTTGAATCTCACAACGCGCATCTGTCGGACAGCGGGGTGTCCGACAGGCGGGGCGGCCCCGGGGGCTGCCAAAGCACAGGCGACCGTGTACGTTTGGGCGATGACAGACCCGCGCACAGCTTCGAGAGTGCAGTGGACAGTGGCCTGCTTGGTCATCGTGGTGGCCTTTTTTGCCGGTCGGTGGTGGCCCAAATCCGCTGCGGTCGACCCCGACGCCGCCGCCGAGACAGCCGTCGATGAGGCGCCCCAAGCGCCGGTCGCTGCCAGCAAGCAGCCCAAAGCCGTGGAGTCGCCGGTCGACGAGCCGCTCAAGAACTGGAAACCCCGCGGTACCGAAGCGCTGGGTGAAGGCACGTCGATCGAGCTCCCGATCGCGGGCGGACTGCTCAACACGCGGATGTGGCCGGCGCGGACAGACGGGCGCCCAATCGTCGTGCTCGCTGGACCGACAGCGATGGAGTTGTCCCAATGGCAGCCGTTCGTCGCCGAGCTCGACGAAGTCATCGACGTCAACGTCGTGGCGATCGCGGCACCTGAAGACGCGACCGACGACCTCCGCGTCACGATCGATTCGATGCGCCGGCACGTCAAAAGCGACTCCCTCGCGGTTGTCGTCGCGCTCGAGCGGGCTTTCGACCGCGCACTGACACAGCTGGCGGCCGAGGATGGGCTGGTGGTGATCGGTGTTTCCCCACGACTTGTCTCCGCCGCTGCCAAGACCGCGTGGAACCGACCCAATCTGCCCTGGTCGCTTTGCCTGGTGGGGTCTCAGCGGGACGAGGCCGATCGCGTCGTCCTCGAAGGTGATCGGCCCGAAACGATGGTGCCACGCGTGCTGCTCGTCGATGAGGCCGCCGACCCGGCTGGGCTGTTGCGCGCCCCGCAAGTTATCAGTTCGGTGCGTGGCTGGTTGTTCGGATTGCTGGGTGGCCACCAGTAGGCAACGCCCGGTCCATCCACTACATTGCGCGGCCATCCTGGGGAGGCCGCCATGCTTGACATCAAGTTCGTCGCTCGCAATGCCGAAGACGTCGCCGCCAACTGCGAACGCCGGCACATGCCCGCGGACGTCGAGTCGTTGGTCAAGACCTATCGCGAACGCAACGTCGCCATCGAGCGAATGGAAGCCGTTCGCAGGCAGATGAACGACAACGCGCGGTCGATGAAAGGGCCGATGCCGCAGGATGAGCGCCAGGTCTTGATTCAGCGGGGTCGGGATCTGAAAGCCGAAGTCGCCGATCTCGACCGCCGCGCCAACGAACTCAAGGCGGCCCTTGATACCGGGGTGCGCGCCCTGCCCAACATGACCCATCCGGATGTGCCGGCCGGAAAGACGGACGACGACCACGTGGAGCTGTCGCGCTGGGGCACTCCGCGAGATTTCGGCGCGGAAGGGTTTGAGGCGCTCGATCACGTGCAGCTCGGTGAACAGCTTGACCTCATCGACTTCGAGTCAGGGGCTTCTGTCGCGGGCCAGAAATTCTACTTTCTGCGCAACGAAGCCGTCGTCTTGGACCTCGCCCTGCAGCGCTTCGCCATCGACACCCTGATGCGACATGGGTTCACCCCGGTCGTGACGCCCGACCTCGCCCGGCCCGCGATCCTCGAAGGCATCGGCTTTAATCCCCGCGGCGCCGAGTCGCAGGTCTACACGATCGACGGACACGACCTCTGTCTCGTCGGCACCGCCGAGATCCCGATCGGTGGCATGTTGGCCGACAAGCGCCTCGACCCCGACGTACTGCCGCTGAAATTCGCCGGAATCTCCCACTGTTTTCGGACCGAGGCCGGGGCTGCCGGACGGCACTCCCGCGGGCTGTACCGCGTCCACCAGTTCACCAAGGTCGAGATGTTCATCTTCTGCCACGACCAGGCCGGCGAAGACGAGCGCATGTTCAGCGAGACGTGCCACGACGAGCTGCTGGCGATCGAGGAAGAGCTGATGCAGGCGATGGAGATTCCCTATCGCGTCATCGACGTGTGCGCTGGCGACCTCGGCGCACCGGCTTACCGCAAATTCGATATCGAAGCATGGATGCCCGGCCGCGGCGCTTACGGCGAAGTGACCTCTGCGTCCAATTGCACCGACTACCAGGCCCGCCGCCTCGGCATCCGCGCGCGGCCGACCGATGGCGGCAAGAAGGCGCGGTTCGTCCACACCCTCAACGGCACCGCTATCGCGATCTCCCGTACGCTGATATCGCTGCTCGAAAACCACCAGCAAGCGGACGGATCAATCCGCATCCCGGAGGCGCTCGTCCCCTACGTCGGGGCGGAGCAAATCGGGCCGCGATAAGGCGCGAAAGTCTGGATCTAGAGCGCCGATCAGGAATCGGCGCTCTGGGATGGTGCGCCTAGCTAGGAGCCGGTCTTTGTAGCGGCTTCGGCGGGCTTCTTCTCGTCGGCCTTCTTTTCTTCGGCCGGCGCGGGCTTCTCGTCTGCCTTCTTTTCACCACCAGCGGTTGCGGCTGCAGCGACGCCGGCCGGCGGCGCGTCGATGTTGGCGGTGTCGACGCTGCTGCTGTCGGCGCTGAACTTCGCGAGCACAATCGACAGCAACATAAACAAAACGGCGGCGCCGGTGGTCATCTTGGTGAGCACGGTGGACGCGCCACGGCCGCCGAAGACGCTGCCGGTCGAACTGCCGCCGAATGCGGAGCCCATGCCGTCGCCCTTGCCGGGCTGCAGGAGCACCACGACAATGAGGAACAGGCACACGATCACGTAGAGAACGACTGCGAGATAGTAAAGCACGGGAGGCTCCGTTTGATGTCGCGGTGAAAAGCCCGGCTGGCTTCAGCGGGCGCGCACAATGGCAGCGAAATCGTCGGCTTTCAAGCTTGCTCCGCCAACCAGCGCACCATCGATGTCTCTTTGGCCCAGGAGACCCGCTGCGTTGCCCGGTTTGACGCTTCCGCCGTATTGGATGGGCAGGCTTCCGGCGAAGCTTGGTCCGAACATGCCAGCGATATGAGCGCGCACGTGGGCGTGGACTTCCTGGGCTTGCGCCGGGGTCGCGACTTCGCCAGTGCCGATCGCCCAGACCGGCTCATATGCGACGACCAACTTGGCGAGCGCGGCGGTTGTGTGACCTTCAAGCGCGCTGGTCAGCTGCCGCTCGCAGACGGTAAACGTGTTGCCAGCCTGTCGTTCGTCGAGTTTTTCGCCGATGCAGAGCACCGGGATGAGACCCGCGCCGAGCGCAGCGTTTAGCTTCGCCGCCACCGCTTCGTCGCTGTCACCAAAGACGTGGCGTCGCTCGCTGTGACCGACGAGGACGTGGGTGCAGCCGATCGATGTCAGCATCGACGCGGAAACGGCGCCCGTGAATGCACCCTTGGCTGCAGGATGCAGGTCTTGGCCACCGACAGAAACGCGACCTTCACGGAGCTTTTCGATTACCGGTGCGAGGAACGGGAACGGCGGAAAGACGATGACTTCCGCGCCGCGATGGCTCGCGAGACGGTTGCGAACTTCGGCCGCCAGCGAGGTGGCGGTGCCAAGGTCCAGGTTCATCTTCCAATTGCCACCGACGACCAGTGGACGTGTCATGTTTTACCTCCGCCCGCCGCGCAGGGCCGCAAGCCCGGGCAGGACATTGCCGGCAAGGAACTCGAGGCTCGCGCCGCCGCCGGTTGAAACGTGGGAGACCATGGTCTGCACACCAGCTTTGCGTACAGCCGAGGCCGAATCGCCCCCGCCGATCACGCTGACTGCAGGTGCGCGTGCGATCGCCCGGGCGAGAGCCATCGTCCCAGCTGCGAAGTTTTCCATCTCGAAGATGCCCATCGGCCCGTTCCAGAAGATGCTCTTGGGCGCTCCGTCGAGCCCGTCGCTGGTGCCGTCGAGGATCATCGTGTAGCGCTCGATGGTCTTGGGCCCAATGTCGACCGCCATCTGGTCGTGCGCGAGCGCGCCGGCCGTGACGATTTCGGCATCCGCATCGGGGGAGATCTCGCGCGCAGCCACGTGGTCTTCAGGCAGCCACAGCGGGATTTCGAGCTCGGTGCAGCGGCCGATGAGGTGGCGCGCGAGCTGAACTTTGTCGGTCTCGACCTTGGAGCCGCCCATCGGAAGACCCGTGGCGGCCAGGAAGGTGTTGGCCATCGCGCCGCCGATCATCAGGCCGTCGACGCAGCCGAGCAGGCGCTCGATCACCTCGATCTTACCGGCGATCTTGGCGCCGCCGAGGATGGCGATGTAAGGACGTTCGGCGCCGCCGGTGAGCGGCGTCAGGAACGTCAGCTCCTTGGCCACGAGCAGACCAGCTGCGCGATCGGGCATGACGCGTGCGACGGCGGAAACGGACGCATGCGCGCGGTGCATGGCGCCGAATGCGTCGTTGACGAAGATGTCGCAGTGGGCGCTGAGCCGGCGTGCGAAGTCCTCGTTGTCGTCGGTTTCGGCGCCGTGAAAGCGCAGGTTTTCGAGCAGCACGACCTGGTTGTCGCGTTGGTTGCCGATCAGGTGTTGCGCCGCTTCGCCCACGCAGTCGTCGGGCAACAGCACGTCCTGGTCGAGAAGCTCCGCGAGGCGTGTTGCCACCGGCTCCAGCGACAGGGCGGTGACGCGTTTACCCTTCGGCCGGCCCAGGTGCGAGCATGCGATGACCCGCCCGCCCGCTTTCTGGATCGCGTGGATCGTCGGCAAGGCAGCCGTGATGCGGGTGTCATCGGTGACGTTGCCGTCGGCGTCGAGAGGCACGTTGAAGTCGGCGCGTAGGAGCACGCGCTTTCCCTGCAGGTGTAGCTCGCCCAGCGACCGGACGTTGAGTTCGGCGAGGATGTTGCTCACGCGGTCGCTCCGGCTTCAGCTGCGAGGTGGTTGATGAGCGCGTAGAGCCGCGACGCATACGACCACTCGTTGTCGTACCAAGACACGACCTGGAGCAGGTTTTCGGAGGGCGACGCGGTCAGCAAGCTGTCGACGACGCTTCCGGCTTGTTCACCGGTCATGTCGGTGGAGACGACCGGCTGGCTCTCGATGCGAAGGGTACCGGGCCGCAAGGTCGCTGCGGCGGCGGCGAGCGCTTCGTTGGCGGCTTCGGCGGTGACCGGCTTGGCGGTCTGCACGATCAGGTCAACCAGCGACACGTCGGGAGTCGGGACGCGCACAGCGATGCCGTGAAGTTTGCCGGCAAGCGCCGGAATCACCGTGCCGATCGCGGCAGCCGCCCCCGTGCTCGTAGGCACGATGTTGGCCGCCGCAGCGCGCCCTCGGCGTTTGTCCTTGTGCGGGCCATCGACGATGGCTTGGTCGGCGGTGTAGGCGTGAATCGTCGTCATCACGCCCGACTCGATCCCGAACGATTCATGCAGCGTCTTGGCGAGCGGCGCCAGGCACGTCGTGGTGCACGAAGCGGCCGAGATAACCGTATCCGCGGGCTGGATGACCTCGTCGTTGATGCCAAACACGACGGTGGCGTCGGGCGGGTCTTTCTTGTCGCCGGGCGCCGAGATCACGACTTTGCTGGCGCCTGCCGCGAGATGCTTGGCGGCCCCTTCGCGCGATCGGAAGCGGCCGGTGCATTCGACAACGAGCTGCACGCCGAGTTCGCGCCACGGCAGCTCGGCTGGATTTCGCTCGGCAAGCGTCTTCATACGCACGTCGCCGATCGACAGAGTTTCGCCGTCCAGTGACACTTCCTGGGCCGGCTGCCGGTGCACCGAATCGTACCGAAGCAAGTATTCGAGCGTGTCGCAGGGCGCGAGGTCGTTGCACGCCACGATATCGAAGTTGCGGTTGGCGTCTGCCGCGGCGAGGCGGGCGATCGCGCGACCGATCCGGCCGAGGCCGTTGACGGCGACACGGGTGCGTGTGGTGGACATGATGTTTGCCTGTTGGGCGGGGTGCCCGGGTTAGGAAAGAGCGGGTTCGTTTCTTTTCCGGAGATGGCGTCCGGCGGTGCCCTTGCGGCCGTCGGACCGCCCAAAAATCGCCGGGAACTTAGGCACCGCCCCGGTCAAAGTCAAACGCGCGACGGGACGGCCGTGGGGCTGCGTTCTCCGGCTGTCTGGACCGGGTCAGCGGCGGTGACTCAGGGCTTCGAGCAGGGCGGCTACCTGGGCGCTCAAGTGGGCTAGCTGACGCATTGCGAGCGCGGCGACGACCATCATCAACGTCAACGCCATGGCGCCGACCGCGCCAATAAGGGCCGATGACGCGTTGAGAACGGAGACATCGCTCCCGACCAGGATGCTCACCAACGCCGCGATAAGGACGGCAAGTGACAGGGTTCCCAGCACACCCGCACAGATCTCCAAGCCACGCGCGAACGCGTCCAAGAGATGCAGGCGGCGCCTCTGATCGGCGATGAGCATCCCGAGCTGTTCGGCAGACAGAGGTAGGTGGGACGGCGCCGGCCGCGCGGCGGGGGGTGGAGCGACTGCGCGTGCCGCAGGTGCGCGACGTTTCGGAGAGTTCGTCTTGCGCCGCGATTTGACGCCGGGTTTGCGGCGCAGGTCTCCGCGCGGCTTGCGCAGGCCCTCGTCGGTGTTCATCGGCTTGGGACTGGAGCGATCGGCGGGGTTGAACGTGTGCACGACGTCCGATGATTCGCGATCGGTCGAGCCGATGTCTGGGCGGGAGACGTCCTGGCGTGAGCGGACCGGTTGCATCACCGATTGGTTGCGGCGGGCGTTATTGGTCCCCGGACGCGGCATGTTCTTGGGCAGCAAGGTCGGCCGTTTGCGACGCGGGGCAGGCCGATGGCGGCTCTCAGTCTTGCGCATCCGAGTTGGCTCGACTTCGTCGTCTTCGTCGATCGTCTGGATAGCGAAACTCTCGCGCGTATGCGGTCGATCCATCGGATCCATCGGCATGGGCGGCGGTTCGCCAGGCAGCGGCGGCACGTCACCGGCGTCCGGAAGCTGCGGCATGTCCTCGGCGACCGCGCCAACAAAGGCCGTGGCCTCCGTATCGCTATGGTCGTCACGCGGCGCGAAGTAGGGGCGCGACCGCAGCTCCGGAGGTGTTCGATCGCTCATTTCACCCGCTTGCCCGCACGCTTGGGCGCGAAGCACTGCGACTTCACCATATCCGTGGCGTCGCGCAAGACCCGGTCGGCTGCTTTGGGCAGTTGGCTCTTGGCGACCGCAAAGGCGAGCGAGTCAGCGCGCTTGGCCGCCATACACAGGCTGGCCTGCCGCTGCAGATCGATCGTATGCAGCTGCGGGACGATGCGACCAAGCTTGGCGTTCATCGGCAACTTTCCGTGGGCGTGCTTGAACAGTTGGCGCGGCAAGGCGAGCAGCGCCGGTGCATTGCCCGGTTGCTCCTGGCGCTCGAGTCCCCAACCTGCGATCGCACGCGCGTAGCCGAGCACTGTGGCCTGGACCGGCGTCAACTTCGAGGTGAGCAAACCCTTGTCGTCTGCTTTCCGCGTCACCTTGCGGTCGTGCAACATCAAGATCGTCCGCCACGTCACGTCCGCGATGCGAGTCGGGTCGAGGCGACGGCTCCACAGGGCGGCGTTGACCGCGGCAATCGCGGTGTCACCGGTCTTGTCGGCTTTCATCAGCATGTACAGATACAGCTCGCCGAGCCGCTTGCTGCGGATCAGGTCGCGCACCTTGGGCTTGTTCATGTAGCCCTTGAAAATCGGCGCCGACACCGAGAACGCGACGCCCTTACGGTAGACGTCTTTCACCATCGGGCTGCTGTAGTCCTTGTTGCTGCTCGCCGGCATTTTTTCGGCGACCGGTGGCGGCAGGGAGATGTTCTTCTTGAAGGCCCTGCGCTTTTTCTTTGGGCACGCCTTGCCCAGCTTGGCCACAGACTTCACCGCGCGTTCGGCCATCGCGACTGGAACCGCCTGCTTGCGGCCGTCACGCGCAGCTTTTTGCACTGCAACCCACGCTTTGCAGGCCTTCTTGCCACGCTTGGGAGCGATGGACGCACCGCCCAGGGCGAGCGCCAGGTGGTGGGCTTGGACGGCCGGCTCCTTGGCGACGGCCTGGCGAAGCAGCTGCAGACCTCCGGCATTGCGAATCGTGGTGCCCGTTCGGGTCAGCGCCTTCTTGTTACCTTCAAGCACCCGAACCCAGCCCAAGGCCAGGGACTCTCGCGCTCCGAGCTTGTCAGCCCCGATGCGCTTGTTGAGCATCGCACCGGATGGACCCAGCGTGTGCCGCGCACGGTACGCTCGGACCAGGCCATCCGCGACGCGATACTTGGTCGCTCCTGCCTTGCCCACGGCGTCCACGATAGCCAACGCGCGGTCGGCCGGAATCCGTCGACTGAGCGCCTTTTCCCGGCTGAGGATGGTCAAATAACCGGTCGCACGGACCTTGGCGACTGTTGGGTGGCTCGCGTAGCCCTCGAAAAGCTTCGCCTTGGCCGGCTGTGCAGCAGCGGGCCCCGTCATCATCATCGCGAACAAGCCGATCAGCAGAGGGCCTGCCCAAGCGCCCGGAAATGACAGGAAAGTGCTGTAAAAACGGCCACAAATGAGTGCCATGCTCGCCTCCGAGACCGCGAAGGTACAGGGCCGCGGTCCCCCTTGCAACGCGCCTGCGATGGCGCCGATTCGCGCGATCGCGGGACGTTTTTTCCGGCTGGACAGGCGCGCGGCGGCGGCTGCAAGATACCGTCCGTTCTCCGGGCGCCGCCGCCCGAGCAGGCCTGACAACAGGCCCAGCCAACAGGCCGACCAAGCCACAGAGGGTGTGTGGACTCCGATCTCTTCCAGCGGCGCTTCATCGTGGTGAGCGGCAAAGGCGGTGTCGGCAAGTCAACCCTTTGTATGGCCATCGGCATGGCCGCCGCGCAAATGGGGAAGCGCACGTGCATCGTGCAGCTCAACACCCGGGACGCTATCGGCCGCTTTTTCGGCCTGCCTCCCATCGGCTACGAGCCCGTCCAACTGTTGCCGGACGCGCCGCTTTTCGGCTGCAACCTCCGTCCCGCCCAGGCGCTGCGGGAATATAGCTTGATGAAACTCCGCTTCCGGGCCCTGCACCGGCTCGTGTTCGAAAACGACGTCATGCGGCGCCTACTGGGGATGCTGCCGGGGATGACCGAGACCTTGCTGCTCGGCAAAGCGTGGTTCATGGAAGAGGAGGAGCGAACGGACGCCGGCCAGCCCGCCTGGGACGCGCTCATCATCGACGCTCCATCGACCGGTCACGGCGTCGCTCTGTTCCGGCTGCCCGAGGTGATTCTGCAGGCTGTTCCCGTGGGACCGATGGCCGACGACGCGCGACGCATGCAGGCCTTGCTCGCCGACCCGAACCGCACGTCTTTCAATATTGTCGCGCTGCCCATGGAGTTGCCGGTCAACGAAACGATCGATCTGCAGCGACAGGCGCTCGCCGTGATCGGCATGCCGGCCGGTGTCATCTTCGCCAACCAGGTGCTCCCCGACGTTCTCCCGGCGAGCTTTGACGGTCACCTCGCGACGCTCGCGGCGAGCGCGGACCCCATCGTGCAGGCGAGCGCTATGAACGCCCAAGCTTATCGTCGATGGCGGGTCGCCCAGCAAAAGCAGCTCGGTCGCCTTCACCACGCAGCGTCCATGCCGGTGGTCGAGTTGCCCCACCTCATGCGTCCCATGGACCTTGTGGGGCTGCAGCGGCTCGCTGACTTGAGCCGCGCGAAGATTCGCAACAACGTTGCCGCGATCGCATGACTGTGCTGTCGTCGACGGCCCGCCGAATCGCGATGACAGCCGTCGTTGTCGCGGCTGTGACCGCACTTGGAGCCGGGATGACCGCCGCCGCCCCACCTGCTTCAGTGACCGGCGCGGCCGCACGCGGAAAGCAGCTCGCCAGCAAGAAGAAGCGCAAACTGACTCCTCTCCAGGCAGCCCGCCGCGCGCAACGAAAACTCAACCAGCGGTATCGCGGTGAAAGCGGCACTGGACCCGACGTCGTCAAGCTCCTCGGCGTGCATCGATTCGCGGTCGGGCACATCGAACATTGGCGACTGCGCAACGGGCTCACCGTAGTGCTCGCGCCCGATTCCGCCGCGTTGGTCATCGCCTACCACACGTGGATCGCCGCCGGCAGCCGCGACGAAGGCAAGGGCGAAGGCGGCGTCGCGCACCTGCTCGAGCACCTCATGTTCAAGGGCACACGGGAGCACCCGCCGGGAACGTTCGATCGTCTGCTCGAGCGCCATGGGTCGGCCCCAAACGCCGCTACGTGGCTCGACTACACGATGTACCAGCAGACCGTGCCTCCGCAGGCCTTGGCCGAGGTTGCGCGCCTCGAAGCTGATCGCCTCTCCGCGCTTGCAATCCATCCCGTTGGCTTGAAGGCCGAGCTTGAGGTCGTGCTCAACGAGCGCCGTGAGACGGTCGACAACGACCCGGACGCGCTGCTGGACGAAGCGTTCGCCACGATGGTCTATGGCCAGCATCCGTACGGCCGGCCAACCCTCGGGACCGCGCGCAGCATCCGCGGACTCACGCAACGGACCGTGCAGCGGTTCTACGAGCGCCACTACCGGCCGGCGAATGCGACCCTGGTGCTGGCCGGGGCCGTCGAATCGATCCCCGCGCTCGCCACGGTGATCGATGCCTACGGTGCGGCTACAGTTACTGACGCGCCTGCTCCGGCGGCCAAACGGGAGCCCACTCCGCCCGTCGCCGTTCGTGGACCGCGCGCGGCGACCGTTGTTGTCGACACCGCGAGCGACCGTTTGCGAATCGGCTGGCTCACAACAGGTGGTGATCATGCCGACCACGCGGCGCTTACCGTCGCGGCCGAGATCATCGGCGGGTCGCCCTCTGCGCGGCTACATCGCGCGCTAGTCGACACGGGGATCGCCGCGGATGTGATGGTCGAAATGCCCGCGCTCGCTGGCCCCGCTGTCTTCGAGATCCAGGTGCAGGTGATGCCCGGCAAGAGCGCTGGTCAAGCCCGCGACGCGGTGCTCGACGTCATGCGCAGCCTTCAGACTGGCCAGCCGATCACCCGATCCGAGCTCGGAGCTGCCCGCAACCGAATGCGACGACGTTGGTTCAACGAGCTGGCGGCCGTCGACGGCCGGGCCGATGCGCTGGGTCACGCGGTGGTCACGTTTGGCGATCCAAGCCATCCGCATCTTTGGTGGAAGCGCGCGATTGCCGTCCGCGAGCCGGATGTGCAGGCGGCCGTGAAGCGCTGGCTGGTCGCGGCTCACCGGGTGGAATTGGTCGGTCGATCGCGCCGCAATGGGGCGTCCAGGTGATTGGGCGTCCGCTGCTGTTGGTCGTGGCTGTCGGCGTCCTGGTCGCCGTGCTGGTCACGCCCGCTGTCGGGAGCAAATCGATGTTCAACCGCCCCAACATCGTGGTGGTCGAGCGGCCGTGGCCCCCGTTGATCGACGTTTGGGTGCAAATCCCGGTCGGCGCGCTGGCCGATCCCGGCGGTCGCGAAGGCCTCGCACACCTGGCATGGCAAGTGGCTATTGAGGCAGGCGGCAACCGCAACAAGCGCCGCTTCAACGAGGCGCTCGACCGCATTGGGGCCACGCTTGATGCGGAAGTGGGAGCGCACGAGACCGTTGTTTTCGGCCAGGTTCCGACGAAGAACCTCGAGCGCTTCATGGAGCTGCTCTCCGACGTCATTCGGCGCCCGCGCTTTTCGCGCACCGACGTTGCTTTGCACCGCGGGCTCGCCATCGCTGATGCCGAAGAGATCTACGATGACGCCGCCGCTTTGGCCCATGACGCTGCGCGCCGATACCTCAACCGCGGGACGCCAGCCGGACGGCCGATTCATGGCACGCCGGCTACGCTGAAGAAACTCCGCGCGTCCCATTTGCGCTCGTTTCACCGGCGGGCCACGGCCAACACACTGCGGTTCGGATTCGCCGGCGACGTGCCCCGCCAGACAGCGGTCCGGTTGGTTCGCGAGAACTTCCCGAAGATGAATCCGCGCTCCGCAGCCGGCAATCGCAAGGTGCGCTTACCGATTGTGAAGGGCCGCCGGCTGCTCATCGTCGATCGGCCCGGTCGCAGCCAAGCACACGTCGTCATACTGCTGCCGACGGCTGGCGCGAACCGCCCGGTCATGCCGCAGCTTTCGGTCGCCATCGCTGCGCTGGGAGGCACGTTTACGTCGCGTCTTGTCCGGCAGGTTCGCGAGCTCCGCGGCTGGGCCTATAGCATCGACGCCACTTTGCGCATGGCGGCCGATCGCGGCCTGGTGGAGATCGATTGGGCGCCAGACAACCGCGTGGCCGCCGCGTCGATCGACCTCGTGATGCGCCAGGTCGAGCTGCTCCGCGAAGCTGGCCTTACGTCGCCCGAGCTTGCGTTTGCTCGCGACCACCTGCGCGGCGCACATCAGCTGGCGATCGAAACGGCGGCCGGCGAACTCAGTGAACGCATGCGGTCTCTCGCCCTTGGCCTCACCATCGACTTTCCACAGCGTCTTTCCGCGCTGATCGCCCGGGTCGAAAGCAACCACGTCAACGCTGCACTCACCGAGTACCTCGACCCCTCGCACGCTGTCGCTGTAGTCGTCGGCGACGCCAAGGTGCTCAAGCCCAGCTTCGACAAGCTCGCGTCCGGGTTCGCGGTTGAAGTGATCCCGTACAACGGCGCGCCGGAGACCACGAGCTTGGTCGGAAACGCCATCTCGCGCACGCGTCCGGTCGCCCCTCCTGCCGCTGATCCGGCTCGCGCAGAGCCGGCTGGCCCCATCTTCGACGAACACGGCAACCCGGTTGACCCGGCTTCGTTGCCCGCCGGGGATACCGCAGTCGACGACGCAGATGCGGTCGATGACAGCGCGGGCGGCGACGCTGCACCGCCCGGACCGGACGACATTTGAACGTGGTCGCGGGGCCTGAGCAGGCCCGATTGGAAGTCGCTGACTGAGCGATCGGCCGGGTCCGGGCCACCCGAACCCGAACCCGAACCCGAACTCACATCCTCACGGGGTGCCGCTGTGCTTGCGAATCAGGCCCGTGAGCATGGCCGCGACCTTATCGGCCGCCGCCAGCAGCGGTTCGGCTTCGACGGCAGGCACAAGACCAAGCGCCGCCGCCAGCTCCACCGCCCCGCCGCCTCGCACGCTTCGCCCCGCGCCTCGTTGAAGCGCTGCCGCTTCTCGCCTGCGTTGAGTCGGTTGGCGCGGCAGCACCCGCGGACCCTCGCGCCCCGCGAACTCCGATCGAACCTGGGGCCCTGAGTCGCTCGCTTGTCAGCGTTTGTGCACGTGGCTATCGTACGCGGCCTGAATCCGGTTGCAGCACGCGGGTTTGCACAGTCGCGAAGCACGCTTCGGCGCGCGGGGTCGGCAAGCCTTTGAAGACGACGCGAATCGCTTGCGTGGCGAGCGCGTTGAACGACCCCGACGGCGAACGAGCTCGCCAACAACGGACCCGATCGTGCCCGATTCCCGTGGAGTACCCATGCCAGGCCTGGCCCGACAGCTACGATGGACAACCGCCGCAGTGATCATGATCGCTGCGAGCTTCGGCGCGGTCGATGCCGCCGCACTTAGCGGTGTGGCGATGAAGGCCCTGTGCTCGCGGGTGCCCGCTGCCAAGGGCACGGATGCGGCCAAACATCGCGTCGCCGGTGATGCCGCCTTTGCCGCGCGCAAGGACGTCAAGAAAGCCAAGGCCGCGATCGCCTCGTACGAAGCGGCCCTCGCCGCCGCCCCGCGCGATGTGAAGACACGTCTGCGCCTCGCCCGCACCTACTACCTGCTTGGCGATGGCCACTACCGGTTTGAAGAAGAGGACGACGCACAGCTCGAAGCGTTCCTCAAGGGTGGCCACCATGCTGGCATCGCCGTGGCGCTAACAGCCCCGCGGTTTCGCTCGATGATCTGCGCTGGACAGCCGGTTGACGACGCGATCGCCGTGCTGGACGCACGCGGCATCCCCGCGATGTATTGGTTCGCGACCAACCTCGGCAAATACGGGCTCGCCAAGGACCTGATCGAGCTGCTCGCCAACAAAGACATGATCTACGGCGTGATGAACGCCGCGCGTCGGCTCGCACCGAGCTACTTCCACCACGCACCGGACCGTTACCTCGGCGCCTACTACACCAAGGTTCCCTTCCCCAAGGGCGACCTGGCGCGCTCACTGCGCCACTTCCAGGCGACGATGCGCGGCGACCGCAGGTACCTGGCGACCTACGTCCTGGTTGCCGCGATGTATACGCTGAAGGTCAAATCCCAAGTGCCGGCGAAGGCCAAGTACTGCAAGCTCGGCAGTCCGCTATCCGACAAGGCGACCGAACACCCGTGCCGTCGGTTGTTCCGCCGACTGCTCGACCACGTTATCAAGACACCGGCCAACGTCCTGCCCGAGATCGAAGCCGAGCAACTCGTCGAAAAAGAGAAGGCCAAGCGCCTGCTCGAGGAACTCGACACCTACTTTCCCGCCAAGTAAAGGAGCTCCCCATGACCCGCAACCGCACTTTCGGCAGCCGCCGCGTCGCGTTGTTCTGCGCCGTCGCCATGGCTGTCTCAATCGCCGCCAGCCCCGCCTTTGCGGGCGACACCATCAAGCTGAAGATCGCCTCGATCGCGCCACCGAGCACGCCTTGGGCGAAGATGGTCAAGCGCATCAAGAAGTCGTTTAAGAAAGAGACCGCCAAGGCCGACTTCAAGGCCGAGGTGCCTCAGAAGCTCAAGATCAAGACCTATCTCGGTGGTGCCCTGGGCGGCGAAAAAGACCTCGTGCAGCGTTGCCTGTCCGGTGGCCTTGGGATGATCGGTGTCACGTCGGCGGCGATCGCGACCGTGGTCCCCGAGCTGAACGTGCTTGAGCTGCCCTATTTGTGGAAGAACGAAAAGCAGGTCGACGCCGCGCTTGCTGGCCCGCTCGGCGTGGAGCTCAAGAAGGCTCTCGAGAAGAAGGGCTTCGTCATCTACATGTGGGCGGAAAACGGATTCCGTCACTTCGCGACGCGCGATCGCTTCATTCACAAGGTGAAAAATCTCAAGGGGCTGCGGATGCGCGCTCAGCCGTCGTACGTGCATACGTCGATGTACAAGGCGTTCGGTGCGGCGGCCAACCCGATGCCCGCTCCGGAGGTTCCCGGCGCGCTGAGCTCTGGCGTTGTCGACGGCTATGACAACTCGCTGCTCTATGCCTACGCCACGCAGTGGTACAGCAACATCAAGTACCTGACGCTCAGCAGCCACATCTACCAGCCCGCCGTCATCACGTTCTGCAAGAAGGTCTACGACAAGATGCCGCCCAAGATGCAGAGCCGGCTGATGGCCAAAGCCGCCAAGATCGAAAAAGCCGGTCGCGCCATGGTTCGATCGGGCAACCGCGCGGCGCTCAAGCAGCACAAAGCCAAGGGCGTTGCGGTCGAAAAGCAGAACAACCCCAAGGCGTTTGAGGCCAAGGCCAAGGCGGTGTGGGCCGAGTTCGCGCGCAAGACGCCCAACGGTAAGAAGCTGCTCGCGCTCGCCAAGAGGGCTGCCGGCAAGAAGTAGCGGCCCACTTGGGGTAAGGTCGGCGTTTTCGACCCAACTGCGAGCAAATAGCCGATGGCTGGACCGTCTCTGGACGAACGTACATTGCGGTACCGCGATGGCTTTGAGGCCATCGACGCGGCGGTCTTTCGGCTCGAAATCGGGCTGATGTCGTTTTCGCTGCTGGCGATGAGCGTCACGTACTTTCTGAAGATTGTTTTTGAGGCTGTGATCGCCGAACGCAGCTTCGTCGATTCGTTCTTGCTGCGCTGGCTACATGGAGTCGAGACGCAGCCACCCAAGGAGCTTGTCGAAGCGGTCCACGGCATCTATTCGCCGACAATCGTCTCGATCATGCTGCTGATCACCGGCATCGGCGCCGCGCGGACCATCACAGTTCAACGCGCCCGCGACGCATCGGGCGACGAAACCATGCGGCCGCCGTGGTCCGGCAAGACGTTCGCCATCGCCGTGGCCATCATCTCCGGGTTTGTGGCGCTCGCCACGCTGGTCGTCAACGTCCACAGCGCGATCTTGTGCGGCGTCGTCTACGCGGTCGCCGTGATCGCGTTCGGTGCGCGCGCCAAGAAACGTGGTGGGTTGACCTCCTACGCGGTGATGTGGGCGTTCTTCAGTGTGCCGGTCGCGATACTCATCGCGCGGATTCCCGGCCAGTACGCATGGGTCAACGACCTGTCGAAAGTGCTCATCATGTACGTCGGCTTCATCGGTGCGTCTATGGCGAGCCGCGAACGCAAACACATCGTGCTCAATTTCGGTCGGCGGCTCTGGCCCGAGGCCCAAAAACGTTGGGTAGAAGGCTTCTCACTGACCGTTTGGCTGCTTTTCGACCTGCTCTTGCTCGCGCTGGCCTTTCACCTCTTTGAGATCCAACGAAGCGCCGGATCGACGCTGTCGATCCTGTCGATCCCCGAGTACCACGTGTCCTTGCCGGTCGTGCTCGCGTTCGCGCTGATGGCCCTGCGCGTTGGGGTCGATCTCGTGCGGGTCGTGCGGGGCACGGAGTCCTATTTCGTAGGGTCCGACGGTCAGCCTGTTGCCGATGAACCGGCGGCTGCCGCAAGCGTGGAGGCCGCCTCGTGACCGGCCTTATCACGACGCTTTTCCTGGTCCTGCTCGACCTGCCGCTGTTCGTCATCCTCGCGGGCCTGACGATCGCCTTGTTCTGGGTCAACCCCCACCCTGGCAGCGAAGAGTTCCTGACGTCGTGGACCGACTTCGCCAACAACTTCAACATGCTGGAGCGCGCCGTAGGTCTCGCTCAGCAGCCGACGCTCGTCGCGATTCCGTTCTTCACCCTCGCCGGCACGCTGATGTCGCGCGGGGCGATCGCGGCCCGCCTGATCAACCTCGCCGACGCGATGTTTGGCTGGATGCCCGGCGGATTGGCCATCTCGACGGTCGCCGCGTGTGCGATTTTTGCCGCGATTTCAGGCTCTTCACCGGTCACCGTCATCACGATCGGCACGGTCATGTACCCGGCGCTGCTGGCCCGCAAGTATCCCGAACGGTTCTCGCTGGGGTTGGTCACATCCGCCGGTTCGCTCGGCATCATCATCCCGCCGTCGATCCCGATGATCGTCTACGCGATCTTTGCCACCCAGGCCGGCGCGCCGGTGAAGGTCGAAGAGCTGTTCATCGCGGGCTTCATGCCCGGTCTGCTTATCGCATGTGCGCTTGTCGGCTACTGCCTGTTTGTCGGCTGGCGGTTCGCTCGCGATGACTTCGACGCGATGCGAATCGCGCGCGCATTTGGCGAAGCGGCTTGGTCGCTCGTGGTGCCGGTTGTCATTCTCGGAGGCATCTACCTCGGCGTCTTCGACACGACGGCGGCGAGCGCAATCGCCGTCGTTCTCGCGCTGCTCATCGAGCTCTACATCCACCGTTCGTTGAAGTTCGACGACCTGCCGTCGGTCATGGCCGAATGCGGCGTCCTCATGGGTGCGGTGCTCGTGATCATCGGCGTGGCGCTCGGCATGAGCGAGTACCTGACCATCCACAAGATCCCCGACGAGATCGTCGCCTGGCTCCGCAGCCACGAGTTGAGTCCGCTGATGTTCATCATCCTGCTGGACCTCATCTTGCTGGTGATCGGCTGCCTGATGGACATCATCAGCGCCATCATCCTGTTCGTGCCGCTGTTTGTGCCCATCGCGTTGGCGCTTGGCTTCGACCCGATCCACATCGGCCTGGTCTTCATCGTCAACCTCGAAATCGGCTACTTGACGCCGCCCATTGGGCTGAACCTCTTCGTCGCTGCCGGCCTGTTCAACAAGACATTCGGGTACGCCTTGCGAGCTGCCGCGCCGTTCGTGCTGGTCATCTTCTTGTGCCTTGCCGTGGTGACCATGGTTCCTGCGATCCCGCTGAGCCTTGTCAACGCCACCCGGCCGGAATCCGAGCGCGTCTCCATGTCGTTTCCGACCGGCGACGACCTCAAGATGAGAGCGACCGACACCAGCGCGGAGAAGGTCGAACAAACCGGCGACAAGGTGGACGTTCTCAACCTCGCCGGCTCGGGAACCGAGACGAAGCAAAAGGACGACGGCAAGATGAAGTCGGTCGCCCAGGTCATAGCCGAGTCGCGCGAATCCGGCATCGTCGACGACGTCATCGTCGAAGAGGACTTCACGCCGGTTCAGACCATCGCCGTCGCCGGCAAGAACGCATCAGGCGGGGCCGCCACCATCATCCACATGGCCGATCTCGATCTTTGTGGAGAGGCCGGGGAAACCGGTGGCTACGTGCCCGACGACGACACGATGGTCTTGACGGTCACGCTGCCCGAGAAGGTGGTGCCCGGCACGCTCAAAGTGCCCGGCGAGGCGCAGGTGAGCTTTGGCGTGATGGCGGACGGCAAGCTGGGCGAGCAGTTCGCGGCGACCGAAGGCGTTGTCAGTATCGCGAGCGGTCCGGAGCACGCCGAGGGCATGTTCGGTGTGTTCGCGGTGACCATGTCCGGCAAGAAGGTGCAGGGGAAATTCCTGCCCGTGGCTTGCGACGAAGGCATGGTCCCGGCGTTTCGCGCGCCGGCCGCCGCCAAGTAGATTCCAAGCCTGTCGTGCCTACTTCGCGTCGACGATCACGGCGTCCACGACAGCGCTTTTTGCTGTTGATTCTTTAGCGGGCTTTTTTACGGCCGACGGGTTGCTGCCCGATTCGGCTTTGGGGGCCGCCTGCTTGCTCGTCGCGGTCTCTTCGCGTGCGGCATTGGCCGTGGCCTCGATCTGATCGCTGAGCTCTTGCAGGAACTGCCCGGTGAGGGCGAGAGACTTGCTCGACGTCTGCAGCGCGCGGCTCCCGGCCTCGAGTCCATAGCGGGCCCAGACGCGTCCGAGTCCGACGAGCTCGGTGATGCTCTTCTCAAGGTCCTGGTGGTCGCGGCGGTTGTCGCTGGTCGTGTGGTTCGTGTTGGTGTTCATGACGGCTCCTTGTCCGTTTGGGGGTGGGGATCGATCGGGGATGGCGCCGGCTGCTGGTGCGCGAAAGGCAGACACTCGCGGCCGATGATGGGGGCATGTCCGGGGGGGCCGCCGACGCCGATAAAAGCCTGCTCGCCTGCGTGGATGGCAACGCCGCAGATGACGCAGGTTGTAGCGCGCGCAATTAGCAGGGGTTGGAATCCCAGGACGCCGGCCAGTGGCGGCTGCTGGATCGTTGACGGATTCGCGGTCGGAGTTGCTTGGCTTGATGCCGGCAGCGGTGGTCCCGCGCGCAGTGCGTCGGCGGTCTGTTGCTTCATCTTGTCGCGCTGGCTGCGCAGTCGATCAGCAACGCTACGAATCTCGCCCTCGGCGGCCTGGCCCATCGCGTCGGCCGCTTCAACAGCGTCCATCAAGATGGCTCGCACAACGTTGGACACCGGCACGCGCAGCGATTCGGCGAGGCGCTTGAGCTCCCGGTCGAGGACGTCGGGCACGCGGGTATGAAGCACGCGTTCTTTGCGCGCGCGCTCTTTCTTGGTGTCTTTACCCGTGCCCTTCGGTTCAGGTTGCTTCTTGTGGGCTGAATCGCCTGGTGTGCTCTTACTCATGTGATATAATGTATCACGAGTTTGAGTGAATTCAAATCACTTGTATTACGCTGTGACACACAATCTATAATGCATTGAAATTACGCATATATCACCAAGCAAATGGCGCGTTGTTCTGCTGCAGTCGAAGCGAATCGGCGCGAATAGCGGGCCAGATCCAAGCCGTGTTCTACGACCGTGATACATCGTGTTGTGCGGTGTGACACATGAACAGGCCCGTGGGCCCCGTGCCAGACGATTTCGCCGCCACCTGGGCTGCGCGGTCCCTCCAGGTCGGCGACGATAACGAGCCGTGCCTGCTTTGGACGGCGGGCGGCGTCGTTGGCGGACAACACATAGTCGCCGGGCGTCAAGATCTCGAGGTGAGCGGCAAGTGGAGCGTATGTCACGCCGGTTTGCTCGGCCACGCGCGATACGATCCGCTGCACGATGGGCGCTTCGACGGCGACGTCTGCGTGACGGTAGCGACCGCGAATCGGCACGTCTTGTCTCAAGGCGGCCGCGATGTGCGGGGCGGCGAGGTCGATCGTCTCGGGCTGCAGCGGCGCGTCGAGCTCGATGACGTCGAACTCAGGCGGGGTGGCTACGATGCCGGCGGCCGCCTGCGGATCGATTCCGGGCGCATAGAACCACCCGGCGAGACTCACACGGGCGCCGGCGGTGACTTCCGTCACCTCGTGGACAGAGTCATCGTCCACCCCGAACAACACCAGGCGTCCCGGCTGAGGGCTGATGGTCGCCGCGATCCCGTGACCCCTTTCATCGAGCGTCCGCTGGTAGATCCGAAGATCGCCGCCCTCGCAGCCGTCGGTGTGCAAGTACAAGACGAAAGCCATCCGTCGTTGCACGCCCCGCCGGCCATCCGAATGCGGCAGCAGCGCATGGCCGGGCATGTAGACGTAGCTGCGCAGCAGCAGTTGCCCGAGTTGCAGATCCGCGATTGCCTCGAGCTGGCGCCTGACCGGCCGCGATTGCACATGATCCAAGAACGCGCGCAGGTCTGGATGTTGAACTGTCGGCGCAGAAGCCATCGCGCTGACGATCTCGTCAGCGATCGGCCAGTGCGGCTCGCCCGCCACGGCCTGACAAAGCCGTGCGAGGGTGGTTTCGCTGACGAAGTCATCGATCACGAGGTGCGAAAACGGCGTTGCGGTCTGCCATTTATCGCGCAGGGCTTGGCTATCGAGCGTCTTGGTAACGAGCCTGGCGGCGGCGTCGGGCATGGTCGGTCAGCGCGGCTCGAGCTTGTCGGCGTGCGTCCAAATGGTGTGCACGGCGTCGTCGGGCGCGCCGATCCGGCGGTACGTGTGAGCGCCGAAATAGTCGCGTTGCGCCTGGATCAAACAAGCAGAGCCGCGGGCCGCGGTCATCGTCTCGAAATACGACAGCGATGCGGCGTGCGCGGGTGCCGGGATGCCAGTTCGGGCCATGGCGGCGACAACACGGCGAAGGGATTCAATGCCATCAGCGATATCTTTGGCGAACGCGTCGGACGCGAACAACAACGCGAGGTCGGGATCGGCTGCGAACGCTTCTCGCACCCGGTCGAGGAATGCCGCACGGATGATGCAGCCACCGGTCCAGATGCGCGCCGATTCGCCGCGGTCGATGCGAAAGTCGTGCGCGACGCTGCCGGCCGCGATCAACTCAAAGCCCTGCGTGTAGCTCATCAGTTTGGCGATGAAGAGCGCAGACTCGATGGTCGACACCGCGAGCCCTTCCAGTGAGCGCTCGGCTTCGCGAAAACGTGCGGCGGTCGCCACGCGAATGCTCTTGCGGGCGCTCATGGCGCGGGCGTCCACGGCGGCTGTAATCGTGGGAATTGGCACACCAAGGTCGATCGCGTTGATCGACGTCCAGCGGCCGGTCCCCTTTTGGCCCGCGACGTCGAGGATCTGGTCGACAAGCAGCCCATCGTTTTCCGCGTCGTTTGTGCGCAGGATGTCGGCGGTGATCTCGATGAGGTAGCTGCTGAGCTTGCCGTCGTTGAAACGCGCGAAATCGCCGGCGATCGCTTCGTCCGATCGTCCCATCGCTCGCAGCGCGGTCCACGCTTCGACAATGAGCTGCATGTCGCCGTACTCGATGCCGTTGTGGACCATCTTTACGAAGTGGCCGGCGCCAGAGCGTCCGCAGTAACCGACACACGGACCGGAGCCCGAAACCGCAGCGGCAGATTCGAGGATGGGTTTGAGCGCCCGCCACGCGTCACGATCGCCGCCGGGCATCATCGCGGGCCCCTTGAGCGCACCCTCTTCGCCGCCCGAGACGCCCATGCCGAAGAAGCGGATCCCGCGTTCGGAGGCCCATTTTTCGCGCCGCGCTGTGTCGGTGAACAACGAATTGCCACCGTCGATCGCGATATCGCCGTCGTCGAGCAGGGGCTCAAGGGCGTCGAGTACGGCATCCACCGCACGGCCGGCCGTGACCATCAGCAGGATCTTGCGTGGACGTTGCAGGCTGTCGACGAAGCCTGGCAGATCGCCGAACACGTCCATGTGGTCGTCGGCCCACGCGTCGGCGAAATGCTCGAGCAGCTTCTCACTGCGGTTGTAAGCGGCGACATGCAAGCCGCGGGAATGAAAGTTGCGCGCGATCGCAGCGCCCATGACGCCCAGGCCTATGACGCCGATATCGTTGCGCACCGCCGTGCCGGCTTTTGAAGTATCAGTCATCCGCTTCCGTCCAGGTCCTCAAGAGTTCGCTCGCGGCCGGTCGGTCAAGCACCCAGTGGAGCGCGCCTTGCGGCCGAATATGGGCCAAAGGCAAGGCCCGGTCGTTGTTGTATGCGCGCCGAAGCATCGCCGCCTTGTTTTCCCCGCGAGCTAGCAGAAACGTGAAGTCCGCGGCGTTGAGCACGGGCAAGGCGAGCGTAATTCGTTGGCGTGGCGGCTTGGGGCTGTCGTGAACCGCCAAGCAGACGTCGTCCACTTGCAGGCCCGGGTGGTCCGGAAACAGCGATGCGATGTGGCCGTCGGGTCCGGCGCCGAGGATGCTCACGTCGAGCCGGCCGCCGAATTGCGTCAAGAAGGCGCGGCCAAAGCGCACGACCTGGTCTTCGATGCGGCCGCCGAGGCTCATCGGCAAGACCGCGGATGGGTCGATCGCCACGTCGCCAAGCCAGTGCTCGTAGGCGCCACGCAGGTTGCTGTCTGCATGAAACGACCGCCAGGCACCGGGTCCCGCGGGCGCGTCGAGCGCGAGGTGTCGTTCGTCGACCCACGTGATGAGCAACCGCTGGTACCAATCGGCGGGCAGATTGTCGCGCAACCACGCATAGACGGGGCCCGGTGTTCCGCCGCCGCTGAGTCCGATGCGACATCGTCCCGTCTTGAGCAAGCGGTCTTCGATCGCCGCCGCGATCATCGGTCCGGCCGTGGCCGCGAGATCATCAGTCACATGGACCACTGGCCGGGCATCTTGGCCGCGCGCCGCGCTGTGCAGCACCGCCATGCAACCCCTGTCGTGGGCGGCGACCGAACGCTCCGTCTTCTCCATCACTCCGAACCGTCGCCCCAGATGCCCTCGCAGCCGTGAAAGAGCGCGTCCGCTTCGCTCGGACCACCGCTACCAGCTTTGTAGATGACCGGTCGCGGCGCGCCCTCCGCGTTCCAGCCCGCCCGAATGCTGTCGCAAAAACGCCAGGACGCTTCCGCCTCGTCGCCGCGAATGAACAACGTCGGGTTGCCTTCGATCGCGTCGAGCAAGAGCCGCTCATAGGCCTGCGGTGAACGCTCGTCGAAGACGTCGCTGTAGTCGAAGCCGAGCTTCGCGTGGGCCATCACGGCGCCGGGCCCCGGTCGCTTGACGAGAAAGCCGATGCGAATGCCCTCGTCGGGTTGGATGCGCATGATCAGCTCATTGGGACGCAAGCGGCAGACATCGGCGACGTTTGGCCCACCGAACAGGTCGGCAGGCGGCGCCCGGAACCGGACGACAATCTCGCTATAACGGCGGTTCATCGCCTTGCCGGTTCGCAGCAAGAAAGGCACGCCGTTCCACCGCCAGTTGTGAACGGTTGCGCGCACCGCCACGAAGGTCTCGGTGGTGGAGTGCGGAGGTACGCCGGGCGCCTCGAGATAGCCGACCATGTCGTCGTTCGCAGTGTATTGGGCCCGAACCACGTCGCGCCACACGTCGATCGGGTTGGCGAAGGGGATGAGCGCGTCGAGGACCTTCACCTTTTCGCCGCGCACCGCGTTGGGGGCCATCGAAGTCGGCGCTTCCATCGCGACGAGCGCCAACAGCTGCATGAGGTGGTTTTGCACCATGTCGCGCAGGGCGCCGGCCTTGTCGTAGTAGCCGCCGCGCTCCCCCACGCCGACAGACTCGCACACCGAGATCTCGATGGATTCGACGTGGTCGCGGTTCCAGAGCGGCTCCCAGATCGCGTTCGTGAAGCGAAAAGCGAGCAGGTTCTGAACGGTCTCTTTTCCGAGGTAATGGTCGATCCGGTAGATCTGGTCTTCGCGCAAATGCTTGCGGAGCACGAGATTGAGCCACTGCGCCGTACCGAGGTCGGTTCCAAACGGTTTCTCGATCACGCAGCGACGCCACGCGTGCTCCATCAGCGGGTCGGATGCCAGCATTGCGGCGTTGGACAGCCCCTCGACGGTGCCGGCGAACAGCCGCGGCGCGAGGGCCAGGTAAAACAAGCGCCCACACGTCGCCGCGAACTCATCGGCAAGCTCGTCGAGGTCGGCGTTAAGCTCTTCGAAGGCCGTCGGATCGCTGACGTCGGACTGCACGTAGTAAACGTTTGGCGCGAACTGTGACCAGACGGCTTTCTGTGCGTCGTTGAGCCACGATGCGAGCTCGTCGCGCCACTGCTCCGATGACTTGGGCCGTCGGGCGACCCCGATGACTTGTACGGGTTGAGCGAAAGCGCCGCGCCGCGCGTTGTCGACGAGCGCAGGGATAAGCTTGCGAGCGGTCAAATCGCCGGACGCGCCGAAGATGACCACCTGGACAGGATGGGTAGGCATGGCCGCGAGCGTAGCGCAGCCATCGGCATCGCCGCTACGGCTTGAAGTCATTTGGCGCATTTGCGCCTTGCGTCCCTCGCGGCTGCGCCTCGGTCCGTGGACCAAACGACGATCGCCGCCGCCGATTGACTACACCCTGTGGCTTGCATAGTTAGCGGTATGCGCAATCAACATTTTCTGGCTGTGTGCGGCGTGATCGCTGCGCTTTTCTTGCTCGTCTCCTGCGGCGATGGCGACGGCGACGGCCCCACCGCGATCGCCGCCGAGGGTTTCACCAACGACGCTGACGGCCACACGTCGAACAACGACACGTCTGCCGTGACCGACACGTCGACCGACTCCGGTTCGAAGGTTGCCTCCGACACCGCGACAGCGACCGACACCACCGCGGTGCAGGAAACGATGTCGGCGTCGGACTCGGGCCCGGTGAGCGGCAGCGACGGCGGCGTCGGCAAAGACGCAGGGGCCGGCGGCGGCACCGGTACGATCGGCATCTACCTCAAGGGCGAATTGGCAAAGAAAGCGTTCAACGACGGGCTGAGCGGGCAAACGCCAACCGACTACGAGATCGCGATCGCCGGTTACCACGTTCTCAAGAACCTCGGCGGAGCGCCCGTCAAATGCTTCGATCACGGCAACAAGCCAACCATCGCCAATCTTGCCAAGGACAACCTCACGGGCACCTGCAAGACGGCGGCGATTCCGACGGGCATCTACACCTACGGCCGCGTGCGGGTCGCGTGGTCGCGCTACACCGTCAAGGGTGTACTGCACTACGCCGGGCAGGTGTTGCCGGGCTCGTTCAGCTACTTCCGCGCCTGGTCGGACACGACGTACAAAGGCAAGAGCTACAAAGCCAACACCGGCACCGTCACATTCAAGGGAATCGTCACGCAGGAGATTCCGTGGACGTATCCACAGGCCAACGCTCCGCTCGGATTCAAGTACGAGCTCAAAGGCGGCAACTTCTACATGACGTTCCCATACACCAAGCCGCTGCCGATTGTGCAGCAGGACAAGGGCAAGCACTGGGCGCGACTGCACTGGTATGTCGGCGACGCGTTTCGCTGGCAGGATAAGAACAGCGTCAACTTTGCCAAGGGGAAGTGGGACGTGGCCGTGCCGGCTTCGATGTCCGAAGAGGTCAAGATGTACGGCGTCAGCGAGTACAAGGTGACGAGCAGCATCGACGGGCTCTAACGCGTCGGACGCACGCCCCCTTCCCTCCGGGATCCTCCACGGGGAATTCGTGACCCCGAGAGACCCGTCGCTGGTTCCTCCCCCGGCACCGTCGGCGAGGCTCAAACACCCCGCGCGACGGCACCACCACCATGCAGCAAGGCGAACCGCCCCGCCGCGCGGACCTACCGCCGGCTTCGACACCGACGGCCCGCCCAACCTACCTGGTGATGCTCCGCGTCGCTGTGCACCGCGCTGCGAAGATCCCGACGCCGCTGCCGGAACGGCGAACTCTGAAGCACAAACCGTGCCACATTTGTTTGCTGTAATTTCAACCACTTACATCCGACCCAAAAGCGAACAACCCCGAAATGGGACCTCGAAGCCGCAACCTGGGACCTCTTCAGATCCGCAGGTGCCGAGCAGTCTCACGTTCGCGCCCGGCACCAAAATCACGATTTGGGACCGACTGGGACCCTATTCGCCCCACGCAACGACCTCGTTGCTCCCGAAACTGGGACTTGAGTGGGACTGCAGCCCTCCTGGCGGAACCCTCGAAATCGGCTCAACTCCGCTACCACCATCGCCGGGGACATCGACAGCAGCACCGCGCAAGCCTCACGAGTTTGACCCGGCCCGCGGGCGCGTTGACGATGCATGGCACGAAGAAGCCCGAATTCTCGGCCCGGGAGCCGCCATGACTCGCTTTTCGCCCGTCGCTTTCGGCGTCCGTTCACCCTGCCGTCGCTTTCTTGTGCCGTCTATCGTCGTGTGGGTCGCGGTGGCGATCGCCGCTTGTGGCACGGGCCAAGACGATGCCAAGGACGATGACGACGCCGCGGCCGCCGACGTCAGCGACGTGGGCGTTTTCAAACCTGACACTGGCGCAGACAACGTCGACACAGGCAGCGAAGCCGACGACGTTGGCGACGACGACGCGGGCAACACCATCACCGACCCGGGTGATACCGGCGAGCAAGAGACGCCGTGCGACCCGAAGAAAGCCCAGGTCAGCGAGTGCGGATGGCCGTGCGCGAAGGACAGCGAGTGCTATTCGGACGTCTGCATCCCGACCCGGGCCAAGTTCATCTGCTCGATGACCTGCTCGTCGGACACGGTTTGCCCCAACGGCTGGTCCTGTCGCCAGGTCAAAAAGCTGCCCGACATCGTTTTCGCGTGCGTCGACATTTCGCCCAACGTCGGGCGGCCATGCATGTCCGATCTCGACTGCGTGGAGAAGGTCGGCTTTGCATTGACCGGTGTGGAAGACCGTTGCGTCTCGTATGGGGATGAGGGGGCGTTTTGTGGCCGCGGTTGTTCATCGGGGCAGAAATGTCCGACCGGCTTCGCTTGCAAGACGAGCCAGACGCTGGCCGGCGAAAAGACCCAGCAGTGTGTCGCAGACAAGCTCGAAGATGTGTGCACAGACCGCTTCGTGCCGCCGCTCGACAACGCCAAGACCACCTGCCGCAAGAAGAACAAGCTGGGCACATGTTCGGGCGACCGGTTCTGCGCCAAGACCGGCCTGTCACCGTGCAGCGCCGCGGATGCCGAGTCCGAAAAGTGCGACAACAAGGACAACGACTGCGATGGCCAGCTCGATGAGCTCGACGGAAGCGCAGGCTGTTTGATCGTCACGAAGGTCGGCAAGTGCCCGGGAACGCCGGTGTGTTTCGGCGGCCAGGAAAAGTGCCTCGGGACACCGCCCAGCCCCGAAGCATGCAACGACAAGGACGACGACTGCGACGGCGAGACCGATGAGGGCTGCGACGACGATCACGACGGCTACTGCGACGCCAAGATGCTCGTCGACCCCGGCGCGAAGGTCTGCATCAAAGGCGGCGGCGACTGCAAGGACAAGGACGCGGGCACCAACCCCGGGCAAAAAGAGGTGTGCAACGGCGTCGACGACAACTGCAACGGGCTGGTCGATGCCGCGGACCCACTGCTTCCGGTCCATGATCCGCAGAGCTGCGAGAAGCAGGGCGGTGTCTGCAAGGGGGCGATGAAGGCGGCGGTGCTCTGCCAGGGCGGTAAATGGAAGCCCTGTGACGCGGACACGTACGGCAAGAACAGCCCCTTTTACGCGGCCAAGGAGCTGTGCGACGACAAGGACAACGACTGCTCGGGCAAGGCGGACGAAGGTTGTGACGCGGACAAGGACGGCTACTGCAACGCGACCAAGGCGACGGTCGGCTTCCCGTTGGTGTGTCCCAAGGGCGGCGGCGACTGCAACGACGAGCTCAAGAGCGTGCATCCCAACGGTAAGGAACACTGCGATGACGCCGACAACGACTGCAACGGCAGCACTGATGACGGCTGTGACAAGGACAACGACGGCTGGTGCGACGACGATCGCAAGACGTTTGGCGGCCCCAAGGCTTGCCCCAAGGGCGGCGGCGACTGCGACGACTTGAGCAAGGCGGTGCATCCCAAGGCGGTCGAGCTGTGCAATGGCAAGGACGACGACTGCAGCGGCCAGACCGACGAGACGTTCGCCAAGCTCGGCAAACCGTGTGCGCCCGGCAGCGGCGGGTGCAAGGCGACCGGCAAGTTCATCTGCGCGGCCGATGGCAAGTCCGCGATGTGTTCGGTGGCGGCCGGCAAGGCTGGGCTCGAGATATGCGACGGCAAGGACAATGACTGCGACGACAAGATCGACGAGGGCTGCGACGACGATGGCGACGACTATTGCGACGCGAACATGGCGACGCTCGGCAAACCCAAGTCGTGCACCAAGGGCGGCGGCGACTGCGACGACACCAACCCAAAGGTCGGTCCCAGCGCCAAAGAGCTGTGCAACGGCAAGGATGACGACTGCGACGGCAAGACCGACGGCAAGGACGGCGACATGTATTTCGACGCGCCGCAGCTTTGCGAAAAACAGAAGGGCGCCTGCAAGGGTAGTAAGAAACCGCTGACGGCGTGCATCGCAGGCAAGTGGCAGCCGTGCACCAACCAGGACTACGCAACCTGGCACCCGCAGTATTCCAGCGTCGAGGTGTGCGACAACGTCGACAACGACTGCGATGGCAAGATCGACGAGGGCTGCGATGACGATGACGACGGCTACTGCGTCAAGGGCGCCAAGATCGTGGGCTTCCCGACCGCGTGCAAGAACGGCGCCAACGACTGCAACGACGAAAACGCCGCCGTGCACCCCTTCGCCAAGGAGGTGTGCGACGACAAGGATAACGACTGCAACAACCAGATCGACGAGGGCTGCGACAAGGACTTCGACGGCTTCTGCGACAAGGCCAAGACCACGCTCGGTACCCCGAAGAGCTGTCCGAAGGGTGGCGGTGACTGCAACGACAAGAACGCGACCGTCAATCCGGGCGCGCAGGAGGTTTGCGGCGACTTCGTCGACCAGGACTGTAAATCGGGCAGCGACCAGGGCTGTCCGCCTACGATCGTGGGCTTCTCAGGTGTGCAGGGCCCCAACTTCTACGGCGACAAGCTGTTGCAGTGCTCGGGCTTTCTCGACGTGCCCAACAAGAACGATGTGCCACCCGGTTGGGGGGTTCCTTGCGGCATCAGCGGCTGGGATCGCATCCGTATCGCGTGTGGGGCGTCGCCGAGCAAGGTTCGCTGGATCGAGCTCAACGCCAACCCCTTCCGCGACGGCATCCCCGGTGGCTCGCAGGCCGGCAAGATCACCAAGAGCAACTGGAATCTCGGCGGCAAGAACCTGATCTCGGCCATCGGCGGCAACCCGAATACGGCGCAGTCGTGGTGGGTGGACAAGATCGGCTGCAGCGAAAAGCTCGGCAACCTCATCGTCAACCATCCGTCGTGTCCGTGGGAGGTCGCGAACTGCTTTGGCCAGAACCTGAGCGGGCCGCGTTATCTCTTCGTGTACGTCGGCAAATAGTGGCGCCCGTCACGGCGAAAATCGCGCGTTGACTTTCTGCAAGCTGTGCACCAGATTCGCGTCCCGGGCTCCGAGCCCCTCCAACGAATTCCGTTTGTTCGCATTCGCCAACGTCTGCCAGACGCCACGCGGACCCGAGCGATGCGCAGGAGGCGGCCTTGGCTATCCGCAGCAAACCCACCAAGTACATCTTTGTGACAGGCGGCGTCGTTTCGTCGATCGGCAAGGGTCTCACAGCAGCCGTCATGGGCGCGCTGCTCGAGAGTCGTGGCCTGAAGGTGACCAACCTCAAGCTCGACCCGTACATCAATGTCGATCCGGGCACGATGAGCCCGTACCAACACGGCGAGGTCTTCGTCACCGACGACGGCGCTGAAACGGATCTCGATCTCGGCCACTACGAGCGCTTCACGTCCGCGACGATGCGCAAGGCCAACAACTTCACCACCGGCCAGGTGTACGACGCGGTGATCCAGCGCGAGCGGCGGGGCGAGTATCTCGGTCGCACGGTGCAGGTCATTCCGCACATCACCGACGAGATCAAACAGCGCGTGAAGGAAGGCGCAGAGGGCGCCGACATCGCCATCGTGGAGATCGGCGGCACGGTCGGTGATATCGAGTCGCTGCCATTCCTCGAGGCGATTCGCCAAATGCGTCTGGACGCTGGACGCGGCAACGCGGTCAACGTGCACGTGACCCTGCTGCCCTACATCAAGACCGCCGGCGAGGTGAAGACCAAGCCCACCCAGCACAGCGTTCAGAAGTTGCGCGAGATCGGCATTCAGCCCGACATCATCGTCTGCCGTCACGATCACCCGATTGAGCGGACCACGCGCGACAAGATCAGCCTCTTCTGCAACGTCCACAAGGACTGCGTGATCATGGCGCCCGACGCCGAGTGCATCTACGACTTGCCGGCGAAGCTGCACGACAACGGCCTCGACGAGCAGATCATCGACCTGCTTGGCATCTGGAGCGCCGACCCCAACCTGGACAGCTGGATTCGCGTCGCCAGGACGTTCCTCAACGCCAGCCGGCAGACGCGGATCGGGATCGTCGGCAAGTACGTCGAGCTCAAGGAGAGCTACAAGTCGCTGCACGAGGCGCTGGTCCACGGCGGCGTGGCCAACGACTGCAAGGTCGACCTTGTCTACGTCGACGCCGAAGAGATCCAACGGCAGGGCGCCGCCACGCTGCTCGGCGATGTCGACGGTGTGTTGGTGCCCGGCGGGTTCGGTGAGCGAGGCGGCGAGGGCAAAATCCTCGCGTCGCGGTTCGCCCGAGAAACCGGTGTGCCCTACTTCGGAATCTGCCTCGGAATGCAGATCGCCGTCATCGACTACGCGCGTCATATTGCCGGCCTCAAGGGCGCCAACTCGACCGAATTCGACCCGAACACGCCACACCCCGTCGTGGACTTGATGCCCGACCAGGTCGGCGTCACCGATAAGGGCGCGACCATGCGTCTGGGCGCCTATCCATGCTCGCTCGCATCCGGTTCGTTGGCGCGGTCGGTCTACGGCGCCGATGAGATCAGCGAACGGCATCGCCACCGCCTCGAAGTGAACAACGACTACCGCGACCAGCTGAGCGAACACGGTCTGTTGTTTTCGGGCGTGTCACCGGACGGCAAACTCGTCGAAATGTGCGAGATCCCCGGCCACCCCTACTACATCGGTTGCCAATTCCACCCCGAATTCAAGAGCCGACCGACGGACGCCCATCCCCTGTTTTCTCGCTTTGTGCGCGCCTGCCTCGACGCCGCCGCCAAACCGAACGAGAAGGCCGGCAGCAAGGCCACCGTGGTCGAACAACCCGTGGCGTAATCGGTGGCAGGCACGCTCTTTATCGTCGCCACACCGATCGGCAACCTCGAAGACCTGAGCCCCCGGGCCGCCCGCATGTTGGGCGCTGTCGACGTCGTGCTCTGTGAAGACACCCGCCATACAGGCGGGCTCTTGCGCCACCTCGCGGTCTCGACCGATTGCCTGTCGCTGCACCAACACAACGAGGTCGAACGCATCGGCGAGGTTATCGAGCGCCTCCGGTCCGGACAGTCCGCAGCGCTCGTGAGCGACGCCGGAACCCCCTGTCTGAGCGACCCCGGCGCCCGTCTTGTCGCGGCTGTGCATGACGCGAACCTGCCCGTCGTCTCGGTTCCGGGCCCCTTCGCTGCCGCCGTCGCGTTCGCCGCCGCCGGAGCCAGCGCGTCCACGTTTTCGTTCTGGGGGTTTGTCGCCAAGAAGCCGTCGGCGCGCCGTACCGCCCTGGTCGATCGGCTTGTGTCGGGCCCCGGCGGCGCTGATCACGCGCACATATTCTACGTGCCCGGTCGCGACCTGCGGGCGTTCGTCAGCGATGTTGGCGCGGTGGCTCCGTCGTCGTTCGTGGTGGTCGCGCGGGAGCTGACCAAGATCCACGAAGGATACGTGCGTGGCACGCCTGCCGCTGTTGTCGACGGGCTTGTCGATGAGTACCTGCGCGGCGAAGCGGCCGTGATCGTCCAGGTCGACCGGTCCACACAAGCCGCTCCGGTCCGCGCTGCTGACCCCGACGAGTTGATCAAAGCCGCTATCGAGGAGGGCACGCCGCGCAGGGAAGCGCTACGATCGATCGCCAAGCAGACGGGCAAAGCGCGTCGGGTCCTCTACAAGCTCTGGATCGACGCCGGAGGCAAGTCATGAAGCGCCCGGTTGCATGGGTTGCGGCGATCGCGACGCTGCTGGCGACCCTGATCGCGTCTGGGTGCGAGACGATCGACAAATGCGCGGGGATCGCATGCGGGCCTTGCCAATCGCCGATCGTGTTGACGTTGCGTGCACAGGACAACAGCAAGCTCGGGCACGCGACCGTTTCGGGGACCCTGCAAGCCACGTGCAACACGTTCGAGACGATCTCGACGTGCATGATCGGCGACTCGACCTCCTTGCCGGGCAGCTACACGATGACGGTCGTCGTTGATGGTTATGAGCACGCGGAGGTCACGGTGACCGTGGCGAAAGACCCGCGCGCGGACAATCCCGACGTCTGCTGCGCTTGCGGGTATAAGACAGCGCGTAAGACCGTCACTTTGAAACCGGCCAAATAGAGGAACGGACACGCCATGCCGGCTCCAACCTACCGCGACCCCGGCGAATTCGTCGACAGCGATCATCCCGCCGTCATTGCGTTCGCCAAAGAGCACACCCAATCCGACGCCAGCGACATCGAAAACGCCGTCGCGTTGTACTACGCCGTCCGCGATGGGTGGCGCTACAGCCCGTGGAACGTTCGGCCGGGCCGCCAATACTTCAAGGCGAGCCATGTGCTGACGCGGGATCGATCGGTCGGCGGTCATTGCATCGACAAGGCCAACGTTCTCGCCGCCAGCGCCAGGGCCGTGGCAATCCCGAGCAAGCTGCATTTCGCCAACGTGCGCAATCATATCGGGACCGCGTCGCTGGAAGCTCAACTGGGCACGGACCTGCTGGTCTTTCACGGCTACGTCGAGCTGCATCTCGATGGCAAATGGGTCGCCGCCACACCTGCGTTCAACAAGGGCCTCTGCGACAACCTCGGCGTTGCGCCGCTGGAATTCGATGGGCGCGAGGACTCCATCTTTCAGCCCTTTGATCGACACGGCGGCGACGAGGGCCGGCGCTTCATGGAATACGTGCACGATTATGGCACCTTCGAAGACATCCCCTACGAGCAGATGATCGAGGCCTGGCTGCACTACTACAAGCCGCTGCGCGAGACCGGCGCCTGGCCCGGCAGACCCGACGGGTAGAGCGCCGCTGGCAGACTGCGCCAGAGCTTCGCCTCGGCGCAGGTGCTCGTCAGTGGACGAAACTGGCCGATGTCATCGAGCGACAGCGGGGCGCCGGCCGGCGCGGTCGTGATGACCGGAATTCTCTTGAGGCGGTGCTGTGGATCCAGCGAACGGGGGCGCCTTGGCGCGACCTGCCATCGGACTTCGGCCCATGGAAGACCGTGCACAACCGATTCGACCGTTGGTCGCGGACCGGGCGGTGGGCAGCAATTTTTCGGGAGCTGGCCGAGGATATCGATGGCGAGTGGCATTCGCTGGATTCGACCGTCAACCGCGCGCACCAGCACGCTGCTGGCGGAAAAAGGGGGGCTGGCGCGCACGCTATCGGGCGTTCACGCGGCGGGCGCACCACGACAGGGACAGGCCGACGTGCTCTACCTCCAACGATGGAGTGGCGGCCGCCCTGGCTCCGTTCAGGCCGTCGCGCCGGAAGGGCCGACGAACGTGCTGATTAACACCGATTAACGGAGTTCCGAAGAAGACGGTTGCTCTGACCCTGCGGGCCATCTCTCCCCGGGTAGCCGGTGAGAGAGTAGTTATTTCAAACTCTTACGGGACCAGCAATAGAACCCAGCGACAAACCGGTCGGATTGTGCGCAATTCAGGGACAGGCTCTGGTCCACCGAAGGCGAAATACGCATTCTAAGGCGAGATCGGGTCGACCCCCTATTTACCTACCTTCCGGCCGGCGAGACGCAGCAGAGGTGCCCTGGTGGGCTCGTGGCGCGGTTTTGGCCCCCCCAAAAGTGCGTTTTGCGTCGTTTTTTGCGCAGGGTCGGCGAATCGGGTCACCGTTCGGCCGCATTTGCTACGAGCCCTGCGACACCCACTCGCTGCCCTCGGTATCGGTCTCTTTTTTCCAGATCGGCACCCGCTGCTTGAGCTCTTCGATGATGTAGCGGCAGCCCGCGAACGACTCGGCACGGTGGGCGGACGACGCGGCGATATCGACCGCGACCTCGCCGATCTCGAGGTGACCGATACGGTGGATGACGAAGGCGTCGACCAGGTCGTGTTTGGCGACGGCCTCGGTCGCGATGCGGTGCATCTCCTTGACCGCGAGCGGCGCGTGGGCCTCGTAGTCGAGATAGCGAACGTCGCGACCCTTGCTGTGGTCGCGGACCACCCCGCAGAACGTCGCGATGGCACCCGCGCCTTGGGTGTTGACGCGCTGACTTGCTTCGCCGATAGCGACAGGACGCTCGACCAACTCCGCTCGCAGGGGGGTGACGGCTTTGGGCGAGCTGCCCGCGCCACCGCTGACCGGCGGCAGGATGTAGACCACGGCGCCCGCGGGGATCACGTCGCGATCAAAGGCGAAGTCGTCGTCGATCGCCACGCGGCAGGTCGGCAGGATGTTGCGCAGTCGTTGCCGATCGCCGGGCAACAGCTCGCGGAGTTGAGCCACGGTTGTCTCAGCGGGCACGACGATCGCCTCGCTGTTGCATCCGGCGGCGTCGCGGGCGCCTGCGAAATAGCGCACTTCGTTCGTTCGGTCTGTCATGGTCGGGTCTGCGGCAAAGGGGACGGCGAAATGAGATCTGGGGTCTGGCGACAATCTCGCCATCGAGTGGGGAATTTCAACCAGTGCACGCGAATCGGGTGCGCGGCTATTTGCTGGGCTTGAGGAAGCGCGCGATGACCTTTTTCGTGCCCACGCTCGCGAAGCGCACTGTCACGCGGGCCTGCGTCCCGTAGCCGGACACGTCGACAACCTGGCCGCGGCCGAAGCTGCCATGGATGACGAAGCTGCCGGCCGCCAGATCGCCGTCCGAGTCGCGCTGGATCACCCGTTCGGCTTCATTTGCGGCCGCCTTTTCGACCGCGCGCTTGCGGGCGTGTCGATCGTGCAGACGTGCCACGGACGAGGAGCTACGTCGCTGGCCTCCGCCACCGCCCCAGCCACCGGAACGTCGTTGTCCGCCGCCCCATGAATAGCTGCGTTCGGGCCTGATCCGCGCGAAGCCACCCGACGATCCGAGCGTCTGCCCACCGGGCGCGTCGAGCACTTCGGGCGGGATGTCGTTCACAAAGGGCGACCGCAAGTTGTACTCATCGACGCCAAATCGCCGCCGCGTGCGCGCCCATGAAAGGTGCAACCGCTTACGGGCCCGGGTCATCGCGACATAGAGCAGCCGCCGCTCCTCCTCCACGCCGCCTTCGCCGAAGCTGTTGACGTGGGGCACCAACCCGTCCTCGAGCCCGGCGACGAACGTGACGTCGTACTCGAGGCCCTTCGCCGAGTGCATCGTCATCAAGGATACGGCCTCGGAACCGGGTTTGAGCTTGTCGGTGTCGGCCACGAGCGCGGTCTGCTCCAGGAACCCCGTAAGCGACGGATCGGGGGATTCGTCCGCGTAGTCGCCCATCGCGCTGAGCAGCTCGCCGAGGTTGTCCAGGCGCGTCTCGGACTCCAACGTGCCTTCGTCTTGCAGCGCCTTTTTCAGCCCACTCATCTGCAAGATGTCGGCGCCGGCCCGGTCCGCCGAGAGGCCATCGACGTGTTTGCGGATGCGCGCCATCAGGTCTTCAAACTGCGACAACGCGCGGCCGACGCGGCTGGACGGATCGGATGCGACGAGTGACGCGCAGGCTTCGGGCAGCGAGACGCCGTGGGCCCGCGCGCGCTCATCGACGACATCGACCGTACGTTTTCCGATCCCGCGGCGCGGTGTGTTGATGGCACGGAGCCACGAAGCGGAGTCCTTCGGGTTGACGACGAGCCGACAGTAAGCGAGCAGGTCCTTGACCTCGGCCCGCTCGTAGAAGCGCAACCCACCGACCACCACCGCGGGCAGCCGATAGCGCCCCATGGACTCCTCGAGCACGCGGGATTGGGCGTTGGTGCGGTAGAACACGGCGATCTGCGACAGCTTCACATCGGATCGGAGTTGTTCGACGCGGCGCGCGATCCAGTCCGCCTCGTCGCGGTCGCTATTGCACTCGGCCAAGTGCACCTTGGCGCCGTCTTTGACGTCGGTCCAGAGGGTCTTGTCGTGGCGGCCTGGATTGCGCGCGACAATGGCGCCCGACGCGCTGAGGATGATCTGCGTGCTGCGGTAGTTGCGCTCAAGCTTGACGACGTTGGCGCCTTGCTGGCGGTCGGGAAAGCCGATGATGTTGGCGATCCGGGCCCCGCGCCACGCATAGATCGATTGGTCATCGTCGCCGACGACGCAGAGGTTGCCATGCGCCTTGGCGAGATGCTCGAGCAGCCGGTACTGGGCCTCGTTGGTGTCCTGGAACTCGTCGACCAGGATGTGGTCAAAACGCTTGGCCCAATGCTGGGCGAGCGCGGGCTGCTCGTCGAAGATGGTCACCGGCCGCATCAACAGGTCGCCAAAGTCCACCGCGTCGGCCAGCCGCATCTCCTTTTCGTAGCGCTCGTAGATCTCCGCAAACTTGCGGTTTTGCGGTCCGTCTCGGGGCAACTCCGGGTCGCTCGGCAGCTGGCAAGCGTTCTTGGCGCGATCGATGTAGCTGGAGACCGCGCGCGGCTTGTACTGCTTGTCGCTGATGCCCAGCGCCTTCATCACGCGGCTGAGCATCTTGAGCTGATCGTCGCGGTCGTAGATCGAAAACGACCGCCCGATGCCGCCATGTTCGGCGATCGAACGCATGAGGCGCGCGCCGGTGGAGTGGAAGGTGCCCAGCCAAAGATCGCCCGAGCCCTCGCCGAGAAGCTCTTCGATCCGATGACGCATCTCCCCCGCGGCTTTGTTCGAGAACGTGACCGCCATGATCCGATACGGACGCACCCGCCGGCGTCGCACCAGGTACGCGATGCGATGGGTGATGACGCGCGTCTTGCCCGAACCGGCTCCGGCCAAGACGAGCAACGGCCCCTTGTCATGCAGGACGGCCCTTTTTTGTTCGGGATTCAAACCAACGATCAACGGATTCCTGTCCACGTCGTAGTCGTCGCCCGCCCGCTGCGCTCTTGGCTGAGGTTGCCGTCGCGGGCTCGGTTCTGCCGCCGGTTTCGCGATCGGACGAGGCTTCTCTGGCGCCTTCGCGGGAGGCTCCTCGACAGGCTCGGGCTGTGTTCGTTGGGCTTGCGGCCTGGGCTCGGGTTGTAGCGGAAGGGTCGGCGCATTGTTGGCCTTGGCACGCTTTTTCGGCTTCCGCTCACCCTTGGCCGCGGCTCGCTTCCTGGGCGCGCTCTCGGACTTCTCCGCAGCGGGCGCCGGGGCACCAAAAAGGTCGGCCTGCGCAGGCTTTGTGAGCGGCTTAGAGGACGTCGGCTTGGCCATGGCAGGCATACAAGCACGGCCCGGCACCCCCGACAACCTGCCTGCGACACAGCCTGACCTGCCCCTCGCTGGACAACGCGGGGCCCGGCGGCTAAGTACGCGCTCCCGTGCGCGAACTCCTCGACATGTACAGAAACGATGGCCTCCGCGGCGCTTTCCATGGCGTGATCGTGGCTCCGTGGGGGCGCATCGACGCGGACTATCGCAGCAAGAACTGCGGGCGCCTGACCCCGCGGCAAGCGGCGTTTGTCACCTTTGCGACCGTCTGCTTGTGCCTGACGTTTCTGCGCTTCGTCGTGATGGACCGCGACATCCAGGCCGGCATCGCGTCCCTCATTTGCGAGTTCGGTGGCCTGTTTTCCGAGTCGCTCAAGGACCTTCTCTACCGCTATCACCGCCTGCTCGTGAACTGCTCGTGGGTCGGCGGGTGTGCCATGTGCTACTTCGTCGTGCCGGCCGCCGTGGTGCGTATCGTATTCGGCCAAAAGCTCTCCGATCACTTCCTGGCGCCGCGCAGCTATTGGAGCCATCTGTGGATCTATGCGCTGCTGTTCGCACCGGTCGGCGCGCTGGTCGTGATCTTCTCGGCGTCGCCCGAATTCCTTGCCCAGTACCCTTTCTACAAGAACCAGACAGGCTGGGTGGATCTGCTCACCTGGGAATTGGCCTACGGCATCCAGTTCTTCTGCCTCGAGTTCTTCTTCCGCGGCTTCATGCTGCGCGGTTTCGCGGCAGAGCTGGGGTCGATGGCGGTGCTCGTCATGGCCATCCCGTACTGCATGATCCACTTCGGCAAGCCGCTGCCCGAATGCCTGGGCTCCATCATCGCCGGGACCGTGCTCGGTGTGCTCGCGCTCGACACCCGCAGCATCTGGGGCGGCGTCACCATTCACGTCGCGGTGGCCTGGGCCATGGATTTCGCGGCGCTTCACCAAAAGGGCGTGCTGCAGGGCTTGTGACCTCGAGCACACCCGCACACTCCTTGTCGGAGCGGTGCCCAAACCGGCACGATAGCGGCCATGTTGCGCATCACCACGCTCTTTCTGCCGGCCATCGCCGCGCTCTGCGTGGGTCTATTTGGCTGCACCGATGAGCCGACCAAGGACGAAACGTCGGGCAGCGACCCGTCCGACGTTGCGGACGACGTGCAGGCCGGTGACATCAAGACCGGTGACATCAAGACCGGCGACATCGAGACTGGCGATGGCGGCGACGCAGCGGACGCTGGTTCGTGCCCTGCCGACACCTGCGAATGCGTAACAACGGCCGACTGCGCGGACAAAGACGACGGCGATTTGTGCAACGGCGTGCTGTTTTGCGACGTCGCGACACACACATGCGAGATCAAGCCGGGGACCGTGAACACCTGCACCGCATCGAGCAGCAACCCGTGTCAGTACAACGCCTGCGAGCCCAAGACCGGCAAGTGTCGCTACTTCAATCACAAGGACGGAAAGGCTTGCGATGACGGCAAGAAGTGCACCGCCAAGGACGCGTGCAAGCTCGGCGGCGACGGGGTGTCGACGTGTATGGCGGGCGAACAACTCTGCGGCTGCGAGAAGACGTCCGACTGCGCAAAACACGACGACCCCAACCCGTGTAAGGGCAAGCACTACTGCGACAAGGAAGGCTTCCCCTTCGCCTGCAAGGTCAACCCCGCTTCGGTCGTCGCCTGCAGCACGCTCGACGACACGACGTGCCGCAAGTCGATCTGCGATCCGAAAGACAAGACCTGCTCGATGATGCCGGTAGCCGATGCGACGGCCTGCGATGTCGATGGCAACGCCTGTACCGCGGACGTTTGCAAGGCAGGAAGCTGCGAACCGGGACCGATCGCGGGCGCTACCTGTGCGTGTAACAAGCTGGCCGACTGCGCGAAGTTCGAGGACGGCAACGCCTGCAACGGCACGCTCTACTGCCACAAGGCGAGCGCGAGCTGCGTGCTCAATCCAGCAACGATCGTCAGCTGTTCCGCGATCCAACACGGCCCGTGTCAACACGTCGCGTGCAAACCCAAGACGGGCACCTGCGCAGTTGAGCTCGCCAAGGAGGGCACCGTCTGCGACGACGGCCAACCTTGCACCGACAAACCCCGCTGCAAGAAGGGGGTGTGCACCGGCGGAAAACTGACGTGCACGTGCACCAAGACCGCCGACTGCGCCGCCGTGGATGACAGCGACCTCTGCAACGGCGTCCTGTACTGCGACAAGAAGGCGGGCGTGTGCCGCACCAATCCCGCGACCATCAAGCGCTGCCCGGCCGTGGACAAGCTCGGCTGCGTCGTGCCCAGGTGCCAACCCAAGACAGGAGAATGCGCGGGCGTACAGCGCGAAGACGGGACCGTTTGCGAGGCGGACGGCACCGACTGCACCGGCGTCGACACGTGCGCCAAGGGTGTTTGCAAGGCCGGTCCCAAGCGCTGCGGATGCACCGAAACGGCCGACTGTGCCAAGGCCGAAGACGGCGACGCGTGCAACGGGACGCTGTTTTGCGACGTGGCGGCCGGCAAATGTCTGCTCAACCCCAAGACGGTGGTGACCTGTTCGGGCGGCGCGACGTGCAAACCATCGACCTGCGATGCGAAAACAGGCAAGTGCGCGCCTCAAAATGCCAAGGACGGCGCTCTGTGCGACCTCGATGGCTACCCGTGCACCGTCGATCGCTGCCAGGCAGGCACATGTAAAGCGGGGCCGAATGACTGCTGGTGCGGCGTTGCGGCGGATTGTGCCCAGTTCGACGACGGCAACGCCTGCAACGGCACGCTGTTTTGCAACCCGGCGACGAAGATTCCGTCCTGCCAGGTCGACCAGTCCACGATCGCTTCGTGTCCGACCGCGCTGCCGGGCGCCTGCACGGGCACGGTGTGCGATCCGAAGACGGGTTCCTGTGTGGTGACACCCGCGCACGAAGGACAAGGCTGCGACGACGGCGCGTTGTGCACGAAATCAGACGTTTGTAAGGCGGGCAAATGTGCGGGAGTCGATGCTGGCGTCACGCAGAAGTGCGACGACGGCGACAAGTGCACCGCGCTGGGAACGTGCGTAGGCGGATCCTGCGCCGCAGGTTCGGCGATCACCTGCAACGACGCAAACGCCTGCACCGACGACTCCTGCGAGTCCAAGACCGGCTGCCTGTTCAAGAACAACGCCAACGTGTGCGACGACGGGCTCGTGTGCAGCGCGAACGACAGCTGCCAGGGCGGCGCGTGCAAGGCTGGAGCCGAGGCGCTGTGGGCATACAAGACCGACCAGGCGGGAGGTGGTTTTACGGCTGCGATCGACCTTGCCAACGGCTCCCTTGCCGTCGTCGGCACACTCGGCACCGGCAACGCGACCACGCCGACCATGGAGCGCCTCGACACCGCGACAGGAAAGCGCCTCCATGGGGTCAAATTCGCCAAAGTCGCCGGCGGCGCAAGCCGATTTGGTGCGGTCACGGTCTACGGCGGAAAGGTCTTCGCGGTGGGGGCAGCGGGCCCAGCAGCCAAGGCAAACGGGTTTGTCGGCATCGCCGACTTCGACAAAAAGACGTCGTCGAGCCAGGTGCTGACCGGTGGGGTTCACGGCGAGCTGTCGTCGGTGGCGATCGTCCAAGGCGTCGCCGTAGCGTGCGGGGCCAAGATTACAAAATCCGGCGGCGACTCCGACGCGTGGCTGGTGCGGCTCGGCAAGGACGGCAAGGAGATCAACGGCGGTGTGATTCAGCGCTCCGGCGACCAAGAGCTCTGGGGAATCGATGCGCTGCCTGGCGGAGGCTACGTCGCGGTCGGTGAGACCGTGGTGAAGGGGACCAAAGTCGGCGGTGAAGGGTGGGTCCTCTTTGGACACAGCCACGGGCCGTTGTTCGGCGAGAAGGTATTTGGCGGCAGCAAGGACGACAGGTTCCGCGAGGTGATCGCGTTGCCCGATGGCGGCGTCATTATCGGCGGTTCTGCGGACGCTGCCGGCGGCGTCGGAACGGTGTGGATCGTGGGGCTTAATCCCGACCAGACCAAACGATTCGAGGACAAGCCCTTCCCAACGTCAGCGGGGCAAGTCGGCGCGCTCTTGCGGCACGACAGCCGGCTCTTCGTCGGCCACAACGCGTCCAAGGACGGCGCGTCATCGACCGCCCGGTTGGCCATTTACGATATCGGCCTGACGCCGATCATCGATCGCCTCGTCACCCTGGAGAAAGGCGCCAAGCTGCAGTTCCTTGGGGCGCTCGCGATAGGCGATAGCAAGCTGTTCATGGCCGGTTCTGTCGGGTCATCCGCCAGCGCGACCCGCGGCGTCGCCCGTCGCTTGGACCTTTTTGGCAACGACTCGTGCGCGGCGTCCAACGCGTGCTTCACCAAGGGCAGCGCCTGCGTCGACTCCAAACCGTGTACGACAGACCACTGCAACGGCAAGGGCGCTTGTGTCCATGCGACGATCAAGGCGGGTACCGACTGCGACGATGGCAAGCCCTGCACTTTCGGGGATCGCTGCAACGGCAATAGTGCGTGTAGCGGTCGCGACCGGGTTTGGGAGGCCATCGCCAACAATGTCCGCCCCACAGACGTGCTCGCGCAGACGGACGGGAGGATCGTCATGGTCGGCGTCGCTGACAACGGCAAGACGGCGACACGACCGTGGATCTCGCGCTACGACGGCGGCGGCAAGCCGCTAGACCCCGGCCCGATCGGTGGCGACCCGGGGGCCATCAACGGGATCGCTGAGCGCGACAACCAGGCGCTCGTGGCCGTGGGTCAGACGTCTACCGGGGGGACCAAAGCGGGGCTGTGGCTGCTGGCATCCAACGGTGATCTGGACAAGCTCGTGCCGTTCAACAAGGGCAAGAAGGGCGAGTTTGACGCGGTGGCGGTGCGCAATCAGCTTGGCGCGGCAGTCGGCGTGCGAAACGACGCCGGCACACAGGGTGGTTCGGATGGGATGGTCGTCTTGTTCGACACGAAAAGCGGCCAAGTCGCCCATGACGTCCGCGTAGGAGGCCCGGGCGATGACCGCTTGCACGACGTTATCGCCGCCGCCGACAACTTCTACGCGGTCGGCAGCAGCGTTTCGGGCGCGAAGCATCGGCCCTGGTTCGTTCGGATCGACCACAACGGCAAGGTCGTCATCGACCATGTCTACGCTCAAGAAGGGCAACTGCGTGCGATCGCCCCGATCGAAAACGGCGCTGTCGTTGGTGGGCTCCTCGGCCATATCGGCAAAAATGCCACCGAGCTCATCGCGACCGTCGGTGTCGGCGGCGGGTTCGGATTGATGCCCGCCGCCACGAGCACGGGCAAGAGTCACGCTGTCTTCGGTCTCGCGGTCGATCCGGAGGGCTACGTAGCGCAGGTCGGTCGCTTTGGTGACACCGTTGAGCCGCCCAAGAACACCAAGGGTCGCGCGAAGCTCTGGCAGGCCGGTCTGGGCGATCTGCGCGCGATGACCCTCGTCATGACCGATCGCACGACGCTTGTCGCCGCCACGCACGTCCCCGGCGTGGGCTGGGCGATGGCAGGTTGGGGATTCAAGGCGCCGGGCTACAACGCCAGGTTGCTGCTCACCGACCGCTGGTTTTCGCGGGACTGCAAAATCAGCAGGGCCTGCGTGAACAACACCTTTGCGGTCTGCGGTGATACCGACCCTTGCACCGACTCGATGTGCATCAACGGCAAGTGCTCCCGGCCGATCAAGAAGAGCGGCACGGTCTGCGCCGACGGCAGCGCTTGCACGATTTCGGCCTGCGCCAACAAGACCTGCTCAGCCAAGGTCCTCACGGCCAAGTGTGACGACGGAAACGTGTGCACCACGGACTCGTGTGACGCGAAGAAGGGCTGCCAGCACGTCGCTGCCGCCGACGGGATCAGCTGCGACGATGGTGACCCGTGCACCGGCAACGGAGAGTGCAAATCCGGCGCGTGCGCCGAGATCCCGCGTCATTTCGAAAAACTCTTCTCCCATCCCAAGGCCATCGGCACGTCGCTGCATGGCATTGCCATCGATGCCCAGGGCCAGACTTTCGTTGCTGCGACAGTCGACGATGGCGCTGAAAAGCATGGTCTCGTCGCACTCTTCGACGGCAATGGCCAGAACAAGTGGCTACAGACTTACGACGGTGGCAAGGGGAAAACGTATTTCAACGACGCCGCGTTCGGGCACGATCACCCGTGGGTCGTTGTCGGTGAGGAGCCTTCCAACGGCCCACGTGCGCTCATGCAGTGGCGTGACGCGACCGGCGCGGTCAAGCGCAAGCTCGATCCAATCGGCACCCCGAACGGTCGTCTGTACGCGATCGAGCGCGTCAAGGGCGGCTTTGTACTCGGCGGCGAAGGCGAATTCAGCGGCAAGCCGCGGGCTTGGATTGCGCTGGTCGGCAAGGACGGCAAGTCCGCCGTCGGCACGTGGGTCCAAGACTACACAGGCGGCTCATCTGACTCTGTCGTGGCGGTTGCCGCGCATCCCAACGGCACCACCGGCGGCGCGCTTAACACCACGGTTGCCGGCGGCCAGAACAACTTCGGGTTGCTGTGGGTCAGCGCGAATGGCACCGCCAAACAGGCAAGCCCCGTACCCGGATTCGAAGCGTTCGCCTCGGTCGTCGCTCCTCGGTCCAACGGTGGTTTCCTCCTCGGCGGCAATCGACCCACCGCGGCCAAGATGCAAGGCGTGTGGGCGACGTTCGACAACAAGGGTGGCTTTGTCGCCAGTGGCGACCTGCTCAGGGCGGGCGGCGAGCTGCTCCCCGGCGCGATCGTCTCGTCTCTCGCCGGCAACAACGATCGTGTGCTGCTCGGCATCCGAGGCAACGACAAGCCCGCGCAAGCGTCGCTCGTGAGCATCGGCCCCTGGGGCGTCGCGAACTGGCAGCAGACCTATCCAGAGAGTATCGCGAACAGCATCGGCGCCATGTTCGACGACGGAGACGGCGTACGTTTCGCCGGCGTCGAGGGCGACAAGATCTGGCTTGGGCGGATGACGTGGTTTGGCCACAAGACCTGCGCGGCGGCCGGCAAATGCCTTGGCCTCTCGGCGGACAAGTGCGACGACAAGAAGACCTGCACCGCCGACCAATGCATCCCTGCGAGCGGCTGCAAGTCGTCACCGACGGCTTCCAAGCTGGTATGCGGTCCGAAGGGCGACAAATGCGATACCAAGGGCGTCTGTTCGCCTTGACGGCCGGCGCGATCATCGGCGTTCTGGGGTGCGTTGACCCCACCGGATCAGGGGACTAGACTCCGCGGCACCATGACCGATCTGCTCGCTACTTCCGTAACACTGCGTCGCTGCAAGCTGGTCCGATTGGGCCTGGATGGCTCCGTCGCTGAGTACATATTCGACCAGTCGACCGTCACGCTTGGGGCGTCCGACGACAACGACCTTGTCCTCGACGACGAAAAGGCCAGCCGCGAACACGCCCGCATCTTCCAAGAGGGCGATGATTGGCTGATCGAGGACCTCGGCAGCACCAACGGCAGCTGGGTCAATCACGTGAAGATCCGCGTGGCGTACCTCAAGAGCGGTTGCACGCTCCGCCTGGGCTCCTCGCAGTTGCGCTTCTCGGTGCTCAGTGAGCGGGTCGAGATCACCCCGAGTCAGCGCGAGTCGCTCGGCCCGATCGTCGGCAAGTCCGAACAGATGCGGCGCGTGTTCTCCGTGGTCGAAAAGATCGCACCAACCGGCGTCACCGTCGTCGTCGAGGGCGAGACCGGCACCGGCAAGGAAGTCGTCGCGCGCACCGTTCACCAGTACAGCAGCCGCGCGAACAACACATTCATCGTCTTCGACTGCGGCGCCGTGCAAGAAAACCTCATCGAGTCCGAGCTGTTTGGTCACGAGAAAGGGTCGTTCACCGGCGCCTTGAGCTCGCGACAGGGTCTGTTCGAGATGGCCCACGGCGGCACGATCTTCCTCGACGAGATCGGCGAATTGGCCCTCGACCTGCAACCCAAGCTGCTGCGCGCGCTCGAACAACGCGAGATCCGAAGGGTGGGTGGCAATCGCCCCATCAAGATCGACGTGCGGGTTATCGCGGCGACCAACCGTGACTTGTCCGAAGAGGTCAAAGCCGGTCGGTTCCGCGAGGATCTCTTCTATCGCCTGTCCGTTGTGCGCCTGCACCTGCCCCCGCTGCGCGAGCGGCGCGAAGATATCCCGCTGCTGGTGCGCCACATCCTCAAGATCGGCGGCTTCAACAAGACCCCGGACGGTCAGCGGGTCAAGGGCATCACGACCGACGCGCTCGAAGCCCTGATGCGCTACGACTGGCCCGGCAACGTGCGCGAGCTCACCAACGTTGTCGAACGCGCTTGTTCGTTTGCCGACGGCGAGTTTGTGCAGCTCGAAGACCTGCCCGACCACATCGCCGGGGTGAAGCTGCGACGGCGTGCCGACAAGGGCCAGGCGACCGAACCCGCGCGGGCACCGACCGTCCATGTGCGCGCCGACATCTCGTTCAAGGACGCCAAAGAGCAGTGGCTCAGCGCGTTTGAGAAGGAGTATCTCGAGTCGCTCCTGACCAAGCACGGCGGCAACCTGAGCCAGGCTGCACGCGAAGCTGCGGTCGACCGCAAGCACTTCCGTCGGCTGGCTCGTAAGTACGGCCTCGTCGCCGGCCCCAAGCAGTAACCGGGAACCCCCGTCATGACCCACGACGGCAAGCGTCGAACGTGGGGCGATCTGGTGGTCGCTGCGGCGCTGTTTGCGGTGGCGCTGAGCGTCGTCGTCTCCACCTACGACATGGGGTTTGTGCGGGACGAGGCGTTTTATTTCCGCCACGCCGAGACCTACCAGAACTGGTTTGTGCGCGTCGAAAAGGGCGGCCCGGACCGCGAAGAAGCGTTGACCCGCGAAGAGGTGCTCGATACCTGGCGAAACAACAACGAACACCCGCCGTTGCACAAGATGCTGATGGGCTGGTCGTGGCGTCTCTTGGGTCGAAAACTCCGCCCGATCAGCAGCATACGGGTCGCCAAACCCGATGAACCCGGGCCCGATGAAGGTAAGCAGCGCAAGAAGGCAGAAAACAAGGCGCGCGACGACGGTGTGCTCGCTGCTTCGATAACGGGGCTTGGCGCCGCTCATGGCTTTGATGAGGGCGCTTCGGTGACGCTCTTGAGGCCCCAGGTCGTGGGCAAACCCCCGGACATCGGCGGGCGTGAGCTGGCTGTCGGCACGGTTGTGGAGCGGGATCGGTGGCGGGCGAAGGTTCGATTTCACCGATTCAACGCGAAACTGGACGTCAAGGAAGGCGGTCGGGCCGACGCGCTGCGAGCGCTGTGTGGATCGGCGGGGCCGCGAGACGACGGGGTGATCCAGCGAACGGGATGTGAAGCGGTCGAGAATCGCGCGATGTACACGCTCACCGAGTCGGCGGCGATGCGTTTTCCGGGCGCAGTAGCAGCCGCCCTGATCGTGGCGCTCTTATTCCTGGCGGCGCGTGGATTCTTCCTCTCACCCTCGGCGGCTCAACCCTTGCCGATCCCATTCGCCGTGGTCGTGGGGCTCGGCTTCCTGGCTCTGCCGCGCCCGTTTTGGCACGCCCACCTCGCGGTCTTCGATATGACGATTTGTGCGTTGTTGGTGGCGGCAACGTTTGCCTACCAGCGGTCCTTATCGAGCCGGCTTTGGGTCGGGATCGTGGCGGTGGTGTGGGGATTTGGGCTGCTGGCCAAGCACAACGCAGCGGTTTTGCCCATCGCATTCATCGGTCATTGGGCCTGGGATGGACTGGCCGAAGGGCGGTTTCTGCTTCGGTGGCCGGCTGGTCTCAAGGGCGTCGCGTGGGTCGTTGGTGCGATGGCGGCGCTGGTGGCGGGTGCGATGATTCATCCCGGTGTTGGCCTGGCGCTCGCGGTGCTGGTCGTGGCATCCCCCGGGCGTGCGCTGACGTTGCCGGGTTTGCCCAAGGCGTGGTTTGCGATGCTGCCGGTGGGCTTGCTGATGCTGGTCGCGGGGTGGCCGTTGCTGTGGTTCGACACGCTGGACAACTTCCTGCGGTGGCTCGAGTTTCACCTCGCCCACGAGCACTACATGCAGACCTATTTCGGGCAGGTGCTCGCGTTTGCGCCGTTCCCGTGGGGGTTTCCGTGGGTGATGACGGCGTTGACATGGCCCATCGGCTTGTTGGCGGCCTGCGTGGTCGGGACAGTGGTCTTGATCGCCTCGATCGGAGCCTGGCACTGGCGGGTGTTGCGGGGGGCTGAGCCGCGGGATCCTCTCAACGACCCGGATGCAAGCGAGCGACGTGGCTGGTGGCGGCTTGTTGTCGTCGCGGCGCTATGGCCGACGGTCCTGATTTCGATGCCGGACACGCCGATTTTCGGAGGCATCAAGCACTGGATGCCAAGCTATCCGTTCATGTTGCTGCTCGCGGGGCTGGGTGCGCACTGGGCATGGCGAACAGCGGCGGCAGGGTTGGATCTGCCGAAACTCGCTGCGACCGCGGGTGCTTGGGTGATCGCGATCATGCTCGCGCTGCCGGCGGCGAACGCGACCTGGCAAGCCCACCCGCATGGAAGCGTTTACTACAATGAGCTCATCGGTGGCGCGCCAGGGGCTGCCGAAGCCGGGATGCAGCGCCAATTCTGGGGTGGATCGACCCGCGACGGGCTCGCGGAGGTGAACAAGCGGGCGCCACTGCACGCGCGGATTTGGTTTCACAAGTGCGCCTGGGGTGCGTTCATGATGTACCAGCGGGAAGGCTGGTTTCGGCGCGACCTGTCGTACGCGAGTCACCCGTCCGGGACGACGCACGGCTTCTTCCACCACCAAAAAGACCACGACGACTACGAGTTGGATGTGATGCGCGACTACCGCGTCGCCGCCCCCGTCATGCGATCAAGTCTCGAAGGCGTGCCGATTCTGAGCGTGTACGAGCGGCCGTAGGCGATGAACAAACACGCGATGCGCAAACACGCGATGCGCAAACACGCGATGCGCAAACACGCGATGCGCAAACACGCGATGCGCAAACACGCGATGCGCAAATACGGGGCGGCGCAATCGGCTGTCCGGGTGTGCGTCGTCGCGATGGCGTTAGGCGCGTTCGCTGGCTGCAAAAAAGGGCCGCGACCGCTGCTGACGTGCCCTGTCATTGGCGAACAGACGCCGATACACGACGCGCCCGCCGCCGGATGCCTGGTCGTGATCGACGGCAAGCTCCTGGTCGTTCGTCGAGTCGATCCGCGAGCTGGAAAGAACGGTCGGATAACGCCTCCCGGTGGTGGTGTGGAGTCGGGCGAGTCAGCTCGCTGCGCGGCCGTACGCGAGTGTCGTGAGGAGGCCGGGGTTGATGTCGCGGCCGGTGCTCTGGTGCATCGGTTCGACAACGGATTCGCGCTCTTTTTGTGCCGGCCGATCAACGACAAGGCAGACGCAGCAGCGCGGACCGCCGACGTGCCAGCTTCGATGCGCCACGAGGCAAGTGAGAAGCTGCTGCTCGACGTGGCCAGAATGCGAGGACCGGGCGGACAACCGGAGCGCTGGGCGTACAGCAGCAACAAGGTCGTGCAGGATCGGTGGGCGGCCATCATGAAACTGGCCCTGTTCCAGGGGACGGGCGGCGATGTCGCGCGGGTCGCTGAAGCTGTCACACCGGCCGCACGATAGGCGCTGCGTCGGTAGTGCCCTGAGCCAAGTTCTGAGAAAGACGCCCTAACGTATTGAGACATCGAGCACCGAGGTAGCCCATGCGCATCGACGCGTTCATCGACCAGCCAAACCACAAGCGCCTCAAGCGGGCGTGCACATTGGCCGAGATCGCCGGATTTGACGGCATCACGATCCCGGAAATCACCAACGATCCATTCATATCTGCCGCGATCGCGGCCGATGCCACCGAAAAGGTTGATGTGCGCACGGGCATCGCCGTTGCGTTCCCACGAAGCCCGATGAACGTGGCGACCAGCGCTTGGCAGCTGCACGAGAACAGCGCGGGGCGATTCGTGTTGGGGATCGGCACTCAGGTCAAGGGGCATATTGAGCGACGTTTCAGTACGGCGTGGACCAAGCCGTATCCGCGATTGCGCGACTACGTCTGGGCGCTGCGGGCGATCTGGGCGTCGTGGCAAGACAAACAACCGCTGAATTTTACGTCGGACAACTACGCGCACACGCTGATGACGCCGGAGTTTGCCCCCAAACCGAGCACATACGGGCCGATACCGATTCACACAGCGGCGGTTAGACCGGCGATGCTTCGGCTTGCTGGCCGCGTATCCGACGGCGTTCGGCTGCACGGTTTTTGTACGCGCATGTACCTGGATGACGTCGTGCTGCCCAATCTGCAAGCGGGTTTGGATCGGGTGGATCGCGAGCGCGAGACCTTCGAGGTGTGCGGCGGTGGCTTCATCGCGACCGGTCCGGACGAAGAGGCGGTGGCCAAACGCGTGGAGTGGGTGCGCTATCGGCTGGCCTTTTACGGGTCCACGCGCACGTATTCGCCGGTGCTCGAGGCGCATGGTTGGCATGATCTTGGCGCGGAGCTGCATGCGATGAGCAAACAGGGGCGCTGGGCGGAAATGGCGGCGCGGATCGACGACGACGTCGTTCGGCAATTCACGGCGGTGGCGACGTTCGAAAACCTCGCGGCGGAGGTGGAGCGGCGTTTTGCAGGGCTGACCGACCGTATCGACCTGTTTGCGCCCGCCGATGAGAAGGAAGCCGCCACGCTGGCCGATGTGCTCGACGATATCCGACGCCTGCCACGGCGCTACAAGGGGCTTGTGAGCGAGGCGTAGTCAGCTTCGGTGCCACGTGGATTCAGCGCATGAAGGGGAACGCAAACAGCGACACTCGGGGGCGACGGAAGCAGACGTCGAGAGACCAGGTGAGCTTGCCAATGGATAGCAGCACAGCGAGGGGCCATGACACCTGAACGCGCTACCGCCGGTGATTCGCCGCTGTTGCAGGTGCGTGATCTCGGGGTTGACGTCGCCGGGCAGCCGTTGTTGCGCGGTGTCAGTTTCGCGGTACAGCCGGACGAGAAGATCGCGATTGTCGGTCCGTCGGGGGCGGGCAAGAGCCAACTTCTGCGAACAATCGTTGGCCTCCAGGACGCCGCGGCCGGCGAGGTGCTGTTTCGCGGTGGTCCTCGCGACGTGCAAGGGTGGCCCGCGTACCGGCGCCGCGTGCTGTATGTGCCGACGCTCGCGCCGTTGTTGCCTGGGACCGTTGCTGAAAACTTCTCTGTGGTTGCGGCATATGCCAGCCACGACAGCGAAATTGCCGCCGACCTGCGGGATGGATTGCTCGGCAGGCTCGGCGTTGGCGGCTTGTTGGACCGGGATGTCGCGGTGCTTTCGACCGGAGAACAACGGCGCGTGGCGGTCGCTCGAGCCCTGGCGCTCAAGCCCGATGTCCTGCTGGTAGATGAGCCGACCAACGGTTTGGACACGGACCACGCCGCGGCCGTCGAAGAGATGTTGGTCGACGCGGGAGCCGTCATCCTCGTTTCGCATGACCGTGGCTTGGTCGAGCGTTTGGCCGGTCGCGTCGTCGACGTCGGCGGGGTCGTAGTCCGCCGCGACGGCGAGGATCGAAGCCGTGGCTAGTCCGGGCGCATTGCCGCTGACCTACGTCGATTTGGCCGTGGCCGGCGGGCTGGTGGCGGTCAGCGGATGTGTGTCGCTCGCATTGCGGCTCGGACTGGGACGCACGCTGGCGGTGGCCGCGCTACGGACTGTCGTCCAGCTCGTGCTGATCGGCTACCTGCTGCAGTGGGTATTCGACCTGGACAGCGCGCCGCTGGTGCTCGGGTGGCTGGCGGTCATGGTGGTCGCTGCGGGGCGCGCGGCGGTACATCGTTCCGGACGCACATTCACCGGTGCGATTCCGATGGCATGGCTGACGCTGACGGTGGCGTGTTTGCTGACAACGTTTACGGTGACCGGTGCGATCGTGCACGTGGACCCCTGGTTCGACCCGCAATACGTGATTCCGCTCTGTGGGATGGTGCTCGGGAACACGCTGACTGGGCTGTCGCTGTGCCTCGATAGCGTGCTGCAGGCGTTTGACGTGGGGCGGGCGACGATCGAGTTGCGGCTGATGTTGGGCGCGTCGGCGTGGGAGGCAGCTCGGCCGGCCGTTCGCGAGGGCGTGCGGCGAGGGATGGTGCCGATCATCAACTCGATGACAGTGGTCGGGATCGTGTCATTGCCCGGCATGATGACCGGGCAGATCCTCGCTGGCGCGGACCCGATGTCAGCGGTGAAGTACCAGGTCGTTGTGATGTTCATGCTGGCGGCGAGTACAGGGCTTGGGAGTATCCTCATGGCGTTGCTCGTGTACCGGCGCGCGTTTACCACCCGGCATCAACTGCGCGCTGGATTTGTCCGGCGCGTGCGGTGAACGGCGCGACGCGCGTGTCAGAACACGACGACCGTCTCAGCGACGACCGTCTCAGCGACGACCGTCTCAGAGAACTGTAACAAACGTTGAATTTCATGCGGTTATCCGTGGCGGATTCCGACCCGCGAAGGTCGCGTGTGCGCCTCCCGCTCGTTTCGACGCGCCTCCCGCTCGAAATCAGCGTTGAGTGGCGCCAGCAACGGCGCCCGGCGTGCACACTCAGTCGGTTTAGTCGGTTTCGGCCGCCCGAACGCGCTAAAAACGGCGCAAGGCCGCACCTGGAGGCATAGCTCTCCGATGCGACCTCGCGGTGCGCCTACAACAGTCGTTTGAATCGCTTTGCGTCAGAGGGCGACGTACCACCCGCAGACTCTACCCGCCCTCTGGTGGGCCCGTTGCGTTGCGGTAGACGCCAGTTCGCTGGCGTTGCGCCCACTCTCGCCGCGTCCGCCGGTTCATCTCCCCAAACGCCAGACCGTCAGGCCCGCCCATCCTCAGCGATGGTGGAAACGTCCAGGGCGGAAACACAGCCGCGTCTCCCGCCAGAAACGCCGACGACGCAGCCCGATACCACGCCGCGATCTCATCGAATGCAGCGCGAAAGTCGGTCGGCTTGCCGGCCACACCGTCACTCCTGGCCCGCTCCGTCGACGTGTTGCCGTCGCCGGCCTTGCGCTGCCAATCGTGGCGTTTCGCTCGCTCCGCTCCAGCGTCGTCCGGGGTGCCCGAGCGGTGCGACGCGATGACTGCATCAACGGCCACGCGCAGCTGCTCTTGCTGCTCCTCCTCCGAGAACGCGGCCAGTCCCGGCAGCGGCGAAAGCTTGATCGCATGCGCCTCACGAAAGCGCTCGGGGTCTTGCGCGACAACCTTCGCCGTCGTGCGCCCCATCGCCTCGCGACGCTGCCAATAACCCGTCGCTGCTCGCCCTCCGCAGAGCAGCTCTGCCGCCGATGACACGCCTGGCCATTGCTCCGGTCGCGCGACGAGCCCTTCCTTTGCGCCATGGGCCAACACATAGGCCAACGCCTGCGCCTGCTGACGGCTGTCGTCCGGGACGCGGACCATATCGTATCGCCCCTGCCAGAGCGTGCCTGTGCGCCCGCGCAGTCGGTTGATTCGCCGCGTGAGGTTGCCTTTGACGTACTGCATGAAACGCGCAATCTGCTCCGGGTTGGCACCTGTCACGACCATGTGGAAGTGGTTGCTGACAAACGCCACGCCGTGGATCCGCACCCGATGTCGCTTCTGCCCCCGGCCGACCACGCCGATGACGGTTTCGTTGATCGCCGGGCGATCCGGCACCAGGTACATGCGCCCCTCGAGCGTTTTGCTCGTGAGAAGGAGCACCGTTTCCGGCTCAAACCATCGTGGCGAACTCGCCATTCATCCCGCCCTTTCCGGCCGCAACCGTTGTCGTGCTACAGCCCCGATTTGCGCCGCATGCCCACCCGCAGCCGCGCCCCTGGTCACAGCGCCACCACGTACTGATCGGCGATTGCCCTCATTTCTTTTCGAATCGCTTGACTGAAAGGCCGCCGGCCCGGCTCCGATTCGGCACGGCACGTCGTCATCGCCGGGCCCGAATCAAGCTCGCCCGTTGCGGCCGTTCACGACGTTGCTGGTCTCCGCGCGTGGCCGCTTGCGGTGCTATGCAAAAACACTATGCTCCGGGCCCTTTTCCGCCGGGTCCTTCGTGCGTTTCTTTCGCCTATTTGCCGCTGTCGTAGCCGCTTTGTACGTGGCCGTGCCCGCCTCCGGTTCCGCGTCCGAGGACGACACAATCCTGTCGGCAGTCGCCGCGACGGGTTCACCGCCGATCGCCCTTGACCTCAAGGGCACGATGCGTATGCGCGGCGGCATGATGCGCGACGCAAGCCTCGGCAATGGCCAATCGGGCGTGCCGGCAGCGCTCTCCACGCGTGACTTGAACAAAGACGTTCCGGCCAACGACACGCTCTCGCAGACCGACCTTCGTCTCCGGTTCGATCCCACGTTGCATGTCGGAACCCGCGGCGCCATACACGGCCAGTTCGAGTTCGCCGGCGCGCTCGTGATGGGCAGCGACCCGCGTGAGCCCGCCGTGCTCGGCCAGGCCACATCATTTGGCGGCAACGGACCGGCACGCGGTGGCATCGGCGTGCGACGGCTGTGGGCCACTTTCGACCTGTTCGGCATGGGCTCGGTCGAGATCGGTCGTGTTCCCGACCACTTCGGCCTCGGCATTGTCCGCAACGCCGGGCTCGATCCCCGCGCCGATTTTCAGTCCGACGTCGATCGCGTCGGCCTTCGCGCGGAGCTGTTCGACCTACGGCTGGCCCTGTCGCGCGACACGATGGCCAGCCTCCCGCATGTGAAGCGCGGCCTTGGCGCTGAAGATCCGCTCGATGGCATCGAAGACAGCACCGACGTCATCCGCTGGCTGGCACAAATCGAAGGCGGTGCGGCGAGCGGCCCCGGCTTCGGATGGGGCTTTTCACTCTCGTACCAAGACCAGGCCGTCGCGCTGCAGATCGAACACGACGCCGATCCCGCCGCCAAGCTCGCGTCCGGCTGTGTGCAAGGCGGAACCTGTTCGCTGACCGTTCCCCGCGACGCGAGCCTCATCACGCCGCAGCTCTACCTCCGCTACGAACAGAAGACCCCGCTTGGCCTGCTGCGCTTCCAAGGCGAGGGCGCGCTGCGTGTCGGCACCATCGAAACCGGCGCATTCCTGGCGAATACCGACGTCTCCAAGACCCTCATCGGCGGCGGTTTCGGGGCGGAACTCAGCCTCCGCAACGGCAGTCACCTGCTCATGGTGCGCGGCGGCGGCGCGACGGGCGACGACGAGGGCGGCTTTGGCGTGCTCGATCAGGCCAACTTCGAGGTCCAAAAGGGCGGCGAAATCAAACAACGCGACGTCATCACCGGCTTCTATCTGCACCGCGGCTTCCTGGTCGATGGTCTGCTGTTCCGTGAGGTGATCGGTGCCGTCGCGAACGCGTTCTATTTGCGACCTTCGTGGCGGATCGATCTCAACGCGACCGACGGCTCCCACAAGCTCTGGTTCGAAGGGGCCGCGGTCGCAGGACTCGCCTTCGCTGCTGGGTCGACGCCGGGCCGTTCGCGGCTTCTCGGAATCGAGCCCGAGCTGCTCGCAGGTATCGATACGGGCGGCGCCAGCACAGCTTTGCTCCATGCCAGCTACCTCGTCTCGGGCAGCGCGTTCAACGCCGGCGAAAACGGCACCGCTCCAAGCAACGCCTGGCGCGTGCTGGCCGAGTGGCACATACGGTTCTGAGCCGTGGTGACAAAACCCCGTAACACACGGACCTCTGAGACGGGGTGCGGATCGTTTGAGTCGGGCCGGTCCGCAGCACCACATGCGTCCGTCTGGCGACCGGCAAAGCCGCGATGTCGGAGGCTCGCCTGGCGCGCAGCAGCGCTCGCGCTGCGAAGAAAACCAACAACGCATTGGGTGCGGGTCGACTCGGGAGGGCGGCGCGGCAGCGCCCCCGACCGAGGCGAGCCGCACCCTCTGAGGCGTCTTGGTCTTACGTCGGCGCACCGAAACTGCTAGCCTTCGCGCCCCCTGATTCAGCCCCTTTCTCCTTTGGCAGCCGGCTCCGTCGCACCCGCCGACCGACCCGCCCAACCGACACAATCGCCATGGATCTCACCCATCTCCATCTCAGGTCGCGCCTCGTCAGCCCCGCGCTCGTCGCCGGCTTGACGTTGGCCGCCTGCGGCACCGAAGAGACGCCCGACGACAAGACCGCCGAGGACAGCGGCACACAGGTCGATTCGTCCACTTCGGACACGGGCTCCACGGCAGACTCGTCCACAGTCAAGGACGCCGGCAGCGCCACTGACGACACCGCGGCAACCGACACCGGCAGCGCCACCAAGGACTCGGGCACGGTCGACAACGACACCGGCACCACCAAAGACGCCGGTTCAGCCACGACGGACACCGGGTCCACCGCAAAGGACACCGGCACCGTGGATCCGGTCGACGCCGGCCCCGCCGCCGTGGATGCTGGCCCCACCAAGATCGACAAGTACAGCGAGCATTCGGCCACCTGTAAGACCGACAAGGACTGCGCAATCCCGTGCGCCCAAGGGCAATGCTCCAGCGGCAAATGCACCTTCATCCCGCTGGACAAGACCTGCCTCGTCGAACTCCCCGGCGACAAGGTCGGCTGCTACGGCGAAGCGATGCTCGGCGCAAAGCACAACTGCCTGCGATGCAACCCCGCCATCAGCCAGTCCGCGCTGACGTCTACCGCGCACTTGCTCGACCTCAACGGCGACACCAACGGCATCAAGACCGAAGACATGAGCAAGGGCGGCGTGCTCTGGACGCTCAGTGCAAAGCGGGCCTACTCGGGCACCACGAGTCTGTACTTCGGCGACCCGAAGACGCACCTGTACGCCAACGACAAGCACGTCAAGGCAACCGCGACCACGCCCGACATCGCCGTCCCTGACTTCAAGGGCGTCAAACCCGAGCTTTCGTTCTGGCTGTGGCTCGCGACCGAAGAATCCAAGGGTTACGACTTCCTCAAGGTCGAGGTCGTTGACGGCGCCAAAGGCACACAGATCTGGCACAGCGACAGCATCGGCGGCACGACGTTCGGCATTTGGAAGAACGTGCTCGTCCCGGTCGACAAGTTCGGCGGCAAGACCGTCAAGATCCGCTTCACATTCGACAGCATCGACGGCCAGGTCAACGCGTTCGAGGGCGCCTACATCGATGACATCGCGATGAAAACCGGCTGCTGTGGCTCTGTTTCCGACTGCGACGACGGCAACGCGTGCTCGAAGGCAACCTGTGCACCCGGTACCGGCGCAAACCCGGTCTGCAAACACGCAGTCACCAAGAAATGCTGCAACTCGGCGGCCGACTGCGACGACGGCAAACCGTGCACGGTCGACATCTGCTCGGGTAAGGGCGGCACCTGCACCCACAGCGCCAAACCCGGCTGCTGCCTGACCGGCGCCGATTGTGATGACAAGGACTCGTGCACGATCGATCACTGCCCCGGCAAGGGCGCCCAATGCCAACACACCAATACCTGCTGCAAGGCCGACGGGGAGTGCTCTTCGGAAGATCCGTGTCTGGTCGGAAACTGCACCGGCGGCGAATGCGCGTTCACTTCGGTCTGTTGCACCGCCGACGTCGACTGTGACGACTTCAATACCTGCACGCTCGATGCCTGCGATCCCAAGACGAGCAAATGCGTTCACACCCCGAGCAAACAACCCGGCTGCTGCTCGCCCGTACCGTGGGCCGATTCGTTCGAGAACGGCGTCGTAGGGTGGAAAGCCGACGCGCCCAAGAACAAGTTCGTCTGGCATTCCGAAACGCCCAAGGACGCTTCCAAGGTCAAGACCGGCGCCAAGGTGCTGAAGTTCGGCATCCCCGGCCAGACGTACAAGAACAACGGCATCACGACGAACTACGGCTACGTTGTCAGCCCGACGATCGACCTGCCAGCGGGCCAGGACGCCAAGCTCACGATCAACGTCTTGATCGATTCGACCGGCAGCGCCTCATACAACCGCGTCAACGTCTACCTCTACAAGAACCTCAAGAGCTACTACATCGGCTACATGACCAACGCGAAGAAGGGCTGGCAGTCGTTCAACTACGACGTCAGCTTCCACGCCGGCGGCAAGTTCCAGATTCGCTTGTATGGCCGCGTCGGTGGCTACAGCAGCCTCAAGGCCTCGGGCAGCGGCATCTACGTCGATGACATGCGCGTGCAGACCACCTGTTCGCCCAAGAAGTGCACCGACAGCACCCAGTGCAAGACGCCCTCGAAGTCGACCTGCAGAGCGGGCAGCTGCGTCAACGGGCTGTGCCAATTCTTCGATGCCTGCTGCAAGGTCAACAACGACTGCAAGACGCCGAGCGCGTGCGAAACCGGCAAGTGCTCCTTCAGCTACTGCAACTTCACCGCGAAGAAGGGCTGCTGCAACGGCGACGGCGACTGCGACGATGGCAACCCCTGCACAGACGACTCATGTCCAGGTAAGGGCAAGCAATGCGTGCACAAACAGAAGGCGGCGTGCTGCGTGTCATCGAGCGAATGCAACGACGGCGACAAGTGCACCGAGGACGCCTGCATCGCCAACGAGTGCAAGAACACCAACCTGTGCTGCAAGAAGGACGCCGATTGCAGCGACGGCGAGACCAAGTGCACGACCGACACCTGCGGCAGCAACGGCTTTTGCGTCCACAAGCCCACGGGCGCCAAAGGCTGCTGCAAAGCCAACGTGTACAGCAACGACTTCGACAAGGGTTCGCTGGGCGGCATCCAGGTCAGCAACACCGGTGGCTCGAAGAAAGGCTGGCAGCTGTGGAACCCGGCCTACGTCTACAAGTCCCCCAAGGGCGCGCTCTACTACGGTGATCCGATCGCGAAAAACTACAACTTCGGCAAGAGCAAGGGCACCGCGACGACCGGCAGCATCAAGTTGCCGTCGAACGTGAAGACGACCCTGACATTGTGGGCGTGGCTCGATACCGAGGCCTCCACCAAGTACGACGCCTTCAAGGTCTATCTCGTTATCGGGACGTCCAAGCAGCTGCTCTATCACAAGGGCAGCAAACCCGGCTTCAAGAAGCAGACGTGGACCGCGCACAAGTACGACCTCGCCGCTCACAAGGGCAAGAGCGTCAAGGTCCAGTTCGAGTTCGATAGCTACGACAGCTTCGCCAACACTGGAAAGGGCGTCATTATCGACGACCTGAAGTTCACCGCGTCCTGTCCGTAGCGCCCTGCAAACAACGGCTTTTGGCGCGAACGTGAAAACCCCGCGCCGACCCGCTATCCTGCGCCAATCTTGGCCGTCCAGCGTGCTCTCGACGGCGATTGTGGACATGCGCGTGCGATTTTTCCGACTCCCCCTCGCCTTCTCCCTGGCCCTTGCGGTCGGTCTCTGCGCACCTGGCTGCAGCGATGACACGAAGGACGACGACAAAGACGACGAAACCGACGTCGTAGCCGATGCCCTCGACGCGGGAACGTCCGATGATGGCGGCCTGGTCGACACCGGTTCACCGGACGGCAGCAGCAGTGGCGGGACCAAGGATTCGGGGGCTGCGAAAGACACCGGCCCGGTTGATACTGGCGCACCCGACGACACCGGCGGCACCACAGACGAAGACACGGGTCCAGTCGACACCTACGTCCCCCCGGTCGACGCCGGCCCGGAGTGCACCAACGCCAACGACTGCACCGCCAAGGTCAACCCAAAGGTCTGCGAACAGCCGGCCTGCAGCGACGGTATGTGCACCGTCGAGCTCAAGAAGGGCGCGTGCTGCGAGGACCTGCACTGCAACGACGCCAAGGAATGCACAACCGATAAGTGCGTGCAGAAGACCAACGTCTGCGAGCACAAGAACATCCCCAACTGCTGCAGCGGCAAGCTGACATTTCACAAGACCGACTTCGAAACCGATTTTGGCGATCTCGCGGCAAAAGAGGGCCCCACCAACGGCAACGTGAAGTGGCAGCTGACTACCAAGCGAGCCCACAAGGGCAAGCAGTCGCTGTACTTCGGCAACGCGTGTGGCACCTACGACAACAGCCAAAAAAAGGACAACAGCTGTGCACCCGGCAGCAAGGGCACCGCAGTCTCGGGCACGCTGACCACCAAGGCCTTCCAGCTGCCCGCCGATAAGCAGACCCAGCTTCACTTCTGGTTGTTCATGCAGGCCGAAGCCATGTACGCGGACACCCTGCCCAAAGGTAAGTGCGCCAAGCCCTGCGACCTCGGTAGCAGCTGCGTCAACATCAACGGCAGCTCCCAGTGTCTGCCCGAAAAAGACAACCTCGTCGTCCAGGTCGTGGCCAGCAAGTCGGGCACCAAGACCGTTTTCGACAGCACGTCCATCGGCAAAACGACCAAGGGCAAATGGCGCCGCGTCCTCGTCGATCTGGATCCCTACAAGGGCGAATCGGTGCAGATCCGCTGGGCGTTCTCCACCGGCACCAAACACAACAACGGCAATGAAGGCGTCTACCTCGACGCCCTCGTGATGGAGACAGTGTGTGCCGTACAGGGCACGCTTTGTGGACCGAGCGCGCCGTGCCTCGACGACAGCAACCCCTGCACATCTGAAGCCTGCTCGCTGTACGCCAACAAGCCCGGTAACGGCGTGTGTTTCCACGACAAGGTGCCCGGCTGTTGCACCAACGCAGACGAATGCGACGACGGACAACCCTGCACGACGGACACCTGCGAAAAAGGCACCTGCGACAACACACCCGACACCAGCAAACCCGGCTGCTGCAAGCCTGCTGTGCTGCTCAACGATGACTTCGATTCAGGCGTGCTTACCGATTGGGCGCTGACGTCCAACAGCCAGCTGGTGAAATGGCGGATCAACCCGTCGGGCGGCAGCAAGAAGAGCCAGGCGTTGTATTTCGGTGCGAGCAGCTTCGACAGCTACCACGACCCCACGCTCGGCAAGGGCAAAGGGCCCAAGGGCAGCGCCTGCACCAAGAAGCTCACCTTCAAGACCGGCACCGTTTTCAACCTCGTGAGCTTCAAACTGCAACTCATCACCGAGTTTTCGTGGCTGCCCAAGGCCAAGTACAAGAACCCGCCGCTGCTCGGCAAACCGAAGTACGACTACCTGTTCGTCACCGCCAACGTCGACGGCACGCTGCACGAGGTCTGGACCAGCGACCTCATCTACGGCACCACAGACGGCAAATGGATCGAGGTCACGGCACCCATTCCGGCCAAACTCGGCGGCAAGACCGGCACGTTGTGTTTCAACTTCCAGGCGGGCGACGACCAGGTCAACGACAAGCAAGGCGCCCACATCGACGAGCTGCTCGTGCGTGTCACCTGCAAGAAAGCCGCCTGCTACTTCGACGCCGAGTGCAAGGGAAAGTGCCCCGATTGCCACGCCGCTGGCTGCACACCAACCGGCTGTGGCTGCAAGAAGATCCCCGGCTGCTGCACGCTCGACAAGCAGTGCGACGACGGCGACCCGTGCACGAAGAACTCGTGCATCGGCAAGGTCTGCAAGGTCGCGCCGGTCAAGGGTTGCTGCACCAAGGACGACCAGTGCAAGGCCAAGGACAAGTGCAACACCGGCGTCTGCGATCCGAAAACGCACCAATGCGCGCAGAAGAAGATCGACAAATGCTGCCTGGCGGCCAAGGACTGCGAAGACTTCGATCCATGCACCACGCAGACCTGTGACACAGCCAAGAACCTGTGCTCGTACAAGCCGGTCAAGGGTTGCTGCAGCCAGGACAGCGAGTGTGACGACAAGGACAACTGTACGGCCGACAACTGCATCGACGGCAAGTGCTACCACAAGAAATCCGGCAAGCCGGGCTGTCCTAAGTAGCTCGTGCGCTCCGCTTCCTCGCCTGGGGCATCCCGGCTTGGATAGCGTTGTTGGGTTCTCCGCATCGCAGGCGATGCTGCGCGTCCTGTCGTGCCTGCGGCGACGACGACTTGCCGGGGTGCCCTGGGTAGCTCGAAGGCTTCGCGTGGCAAAAAGATGTGCCGAATTGCGACACGTGCGGGCGTCCGCTACACTTTTGGCGCTCTGAACGACTGCGATTGTTGACGGTGGCCTGTGCCGCTTGGACGATCGTGGTGTGACCGCACCCGGCCACAGGCAGCCCTTCTTTGCACGAGCCACCGCCATGAATGTGAACTCAAACGCCCACTATCGCCTCTCGCGAGGCAGGCTTTCCCTCCCGATCGCGCTTTGCGTCGCGTTTTTCGTGGCCGCAGCTGGTTGTGCCGGCTGCTCCGACGACACGCCGTCCGTCAAGGATGACGAAGACACCGGTGTCGAAGATGCCGGACTTGATTCGGGCGGTGGATCTGACGCCAGCGGCTCGGACACAGCGGTCACAGATACCGGCGGCGGGGACTCCGGTGTGCTGGATACGGGCAACGAATTGGACACCGGCAGCGGCAGCAGCAGTGGCGCCGACGCGGGCAAGATCCCGCCCTGCAGCAGCAACGCCTTCTGCCTGACCGCGCTCGCCAAGGAGCTCAAGCCTTGCGAAGAGGCCTACTGCGAGGTCAGCGCCGGGGTGTGCAAGAAGCGCCTCAAGCCGGGCAAGTGCTGCAACGACGGCGACTGCAACGACAACAACCCCAACACCAAGGAGAAGTGCGATCTCTCCGATAACACCTGCCAGTACGAGTCCGTTTCGGGTGTGTGCGCCAGTGGCAAGAAAGTCGTGGTCTTCTCCGACGAAGGCTTCGAACAGGGCGGAAACCCGCTGCCGCCGTCGTGGAAACAGACCAACTCGTTCGCCAAGGGCAACGTGAAATGGCACGTCTCGACCAACCGCTCGCACAGCGGCAAGCACAGCCTCTACCTGGGCAACGAGTGCAAGACCTACAACACCTCGTCCAACGAGGGGAACAAGTGCACGGGGCAGGACGGCAAGGCGTTCAAGGCGACCCTGGCGTCCGTCGAAGCCAACATCCCGGCACAGACCCAAGCCATCGCTCACTTCTGGCTGTGGATCGATGCCGAGCCGCTGTGGACGCAGACCGACGACCAGAAGAAGAACAAGTTTGACCCGTCCAACGGCTGCAAACCCGCCAAGTGCGCCGAGCAGAGCAAGGGGAGCAAGAACCCATGCTGCTTCGCGCAAACCTGCGTCAAGCTGCCCGGCGGCAACAACACATGCCTCAACGAGCGCGACGTCCTCAAGCTCTTCGTCCAGGTCAAGGGCGAGACCCATGCGGTCTGGGATAGCTCGCTCATCGGCAAGACGACGCAGGGCAAATGGGTCCACCAGCTGGTCGACTTGACGCCGTACTGCAAGGGCACGACGGGCTGCGCCACCAAGCTGTTCTGGGAGTTCTCGACCGAGACGGGCGCGCTCAACGACTACGAGGGCGTCTATCTCGACGACTTCAAGGTGGAGACGCTCTGCGTCGGCAACCAAGGCTACGGAAAGTGCGATCCGCAGACCTCGTGCAAGGCCTCGAGCAACGCCTGCGCCGCCAACGCGTGCACGCTTTCGCTCAACCAGAAAAACCTCGGTCTCTGCTTCTACGACAAGACCCCCGGGTGCTGCACCGGCGTCCTCGATTGCGACGACAAGCAGTCGTGCACGATCGATAGCTGCAACAAGCCGGACAAGAAAAAGCCCGGCAACTGCGTGCACAAGCCGGATAGCTCCAACCCGCAGTGCTGCCAGCCCAAGAGCGTTTTCTCCGAGGACTTCGCGTCGGGCAGCACCGGCGCATGGACGTTCAGTAGCTGCAACAGCAAGTCGGTCAAGTGGCACGCCACGAAGAACCAGGCCAAGTCGGGCAGCCACTCCATGTGCTTCTCCAACACCAACGGCAAGGGCTACCACGACGCGTCGATCGCGCCGAAGGGCCCCGCCTGTACCGTGTGCAGCAAGCCGATCAAGCTCACCGCCGGCACCGTCTACAACACGCTCGAATTCGCCGTGAAGATGCAGACCGAATGGTCCGGACAGCCCAAGGAGAAGTACAAGAACCCGCCCAAGCCCGGGCTCAACGAGCTCGACAAG
>Ga0209992_10000269_pt1 | contig 71814 bp, 73 predicted proteins | sample 2SBtaG_2_FD_182564 | JGI IMG/M metagenome (GOLD analysis project Ga0209992, IMG submission 182564) | Deep subsurface microbial communities from Kolumbo volcano to uncover new lineages of life (NeLLi) - 2SBTROV12_ACTIVE470 metaG (SPAdes)... | ecosystem: Environmental > Aquatic > Marine >... | reverse complement strand
CCAGCAGGATTAGATTTGGCAAAAATGTTTGGTAATATTCTCATGAAGAGATCATTTGATTCAATTGGTTCATGGCACGTAAAGGGATTATTCCTTGGTATGATGCACTTTCAAGACAAATACAATGAAGATTTGGAAAGATTACAAAGATGTGATATTCACTATGTAACTCCAGATCTTAGAATAGTTCCATTTTGTGCTTTTAATGTAATTCCTGAATGGTATAGAGACAGAATTCAAAAGAAATTTTCAGTCACTGTTGAGGAATGGGAACAAAGAGAAGATGTTAAACTCGAAGACTGTCTGTATAGAGGACTAATGAGACGTGGTGCTGGTGATGAATTAGCTGCTGGTTGTGCTAAGAGTCAAATGTTTCATGATGCAGCACAAGCAACAATGTAGATATTTTTAATTTTAATTACCATAACAATATTTACTGATGCAGTTTTTTTGAAAAATACATGAAAAAAATATTATTAATTATTTTCTTTTCCTTTTTAATCTCATTTGGAATATTCCTTGTATTAATTCAGACTTTTTATCAAGAACAAGAAATCGCTTTAATTGAAAATGAAAAAAATTATTATTCATCAATTCAAGAAATAGATCATAAAATATTTCTAGTTGGAGGCAGTCATATTAGTGCAATAAATCCATTTTTTATTGAAGAATTTTTAGCAGAAAACAATGAAGAATATGAAGTTTTTAATTTATCAAAAATGGCTAACAGACCGCTACGTGAAATAAAAAATATAGATCTTTTAATCTCAGCGAAACCTGAAATTGTTGTATATGGAATTTCAGCAAGAGACTTTGCTGAGATTCAATCAATTAACAAACCTATAATCCAATCTAATCAACCTTTACCTGATCCTTCATTATTTTTTAAGAATTGGTTAAATATTCAGAATTCAGAATTATTAATTTTACAACCTGATTTTTCTCCAAAATTAATCACTCTAAAAGAAATACGAGGTATATCTGTAAATTCACAAGATTACATTAAAGCCCCATTTTTTAGATTTGACTATAAACGAGATTTCAATGTAATGGAAGATAAAGAATTAAAATTACAAGCAATTGTAGATGCAAAACCAGTTGAAATCAAACCAATTGACAAAAATCAAGATCTCTTATCTTTGAAAAAAATAATTATAAAGCTTCAAGAAAATAATATTAAAATAATTTTATTCACTACCCCTCAACACAAATATCTATATGATCTTGTTAGCATAACAGAAAAAAAAGCATTTGAACAAATCATTATAGATATCGAAAATTCAAATAATTTAGAAATATATCAATTTACAGAAAAATACTCTGATTTAGAAATATGGCGAAATCCTACGCATATTGTAATCAGTAAATCTGCTTCTATCTTTAGTAATGATATTGCAAATTTGATTTTAGAGGAATTAAAATAAAATGCTTTTTAATACAATTGAATTTGTAATATTTTTTATAATTATATTAACTGGTTTTGTGATTTTCAAAAATAGGAATTTTCATCATTTCCTTCTTCTTGGAGTAAGCTTAGTCTTTTTTTATTGGTCAAGTAATTATTTAATTTCCCTTTTAATTTTTTCAATTATTTTAGATTTCTATGTTGGTAAAGAAATTTGGAAATCCGAATCAATTCGTAGAAAAAAAATATTATTGTCTTTAAGTCTTACTGGAAATTTAGGTCTGTTAGGCTTTTTCAAATATTCTGATTTTGCAATAGCACAATTCAATATTTTAGGAAATTACATTAATCTAACTGAAAATATTCCATTTCTAAATTTAGCACTGCCAATAGGAATTTCATTTTATACATTTCAAACTATTAGTTATACTATTGATATTTACCGTGGACAACTAGAACCAAGTAAATCATTCCGAGAATTTGCAATTTTTGTTGCATTTTTTCCACAGATTGTTGCTGGACCAATACTTAGAGCAAAAGAATTTCTTCCACAATTAAGAGAAAAAACAGAAAAACTGAAAACTTCAAAATCATGTTTAATCATTTTAACAAAATCAAATATGCAAATTGGAGTAACAATGATCGCATTAGGATTTTTCAAAAAGATGTTTTTTGCTGATAATATTGCTCCTATGGTAAATGAAATTTTTGCAATGCCTATTGGTTTAGAATCTTTTACAATCATTTGGGGTACTATTGGTTTTGGAATTCAAGTTTATGGTGATTTTTCTGGATATGCTGACATTGCAATTGGGACTGCTTTGATTATGGGATTTAAAATCCCTGCAAATTTTAATAAACCCTTCTTTGCAACTTCCCCTTCTGAATTTTGGAGAAGATGGCACATTAGCTTGTCTAGTTGGATACGCGATTATTTATTTTTCCCAATAATTTTCAGAAAAATTGGTTCAGATTTTATATTAATTTCTGGAACACTATTCACTTTTCTTTTATTGGGATTGTGGCATGGTGCTGGATGGAATTTTATCATTTTTGGATTAATGCATGGAATATATGTTGCATTTGAAGTATTCATCAGAAAAAGACATCCATCATTTGCAGAAAACCCACTTTTTAAAACAAGATTAGGACGAATCACATCTATACTGTTTACCCAATATCTAATATTTTTTACATGGATTGCATTTCGAGTAGAAGATACTGATCTGATGATTTATTCTATGCAAAAATTCCTTATTTGGGATTTCCAAATAGAAAATACAATTGGTTTTATTCGTGCTCACAAATTTGAATCTGGTTTAATTTGTTTATTTTTAGTTCTCCATTTCATCTCATTTCGTATGGGAAATTTAATCAAACGAATTTCATCAAATAATTTCTACTTTTTTTCATTTTTGACAATAGTGATGATCTCTATATTCTTTTTTTATGATGGAAATTCTGAAGATTTCATTTATTTCAAATTCTAAATATACGTGAAGATAAAATCTCATTGCTTAAGAATAATTTCTATTATTTTCTACATGGGATTCAATGAAAAATGGAATTTTTAATACAAGACCTTAAAAACCATTTAAATAATTTTGTTTTATGAAATTTCTTTTTATATCTCCTAGATATTCTGGTGGAATTGGTGGTCATACATCTATGTTGGCAACGCAATTAGAAAATTCTGGACATGATGTTACAAAAATGAAAACTCCACATATTCCTATAAAAAATCTCAAAAATCCAAGTTTCGCAATTTTAGGAGCACTAAAAGGAATTGTTAATAGAGAACAATATGATATTGTTCATGCATTTAATGTTCCTTCAGCATTTGCAATGCATTTTGCAAAAGGAAAGAAAAAAGTTCTATCAGTTCATGGAGTTTTTAGTGATCAAGTAAAAGTTCTTCATTCTTCAACAACAAGTTCAATTGCAACAAACATTGAATCAAAAGTTTTGAAATGGGCAAATAAATTAACTACTGATTCTAAAATATCACAAAAAACATATAAACAAAAATTAGATCTTGATTTTGAATATTTACCTTCACCAATTGATACAGAAATGTTTAAACAAATTCCAGAAATTAAAAAATCTACTAATCAAATTGTATATGTTGGAAGAGATAGCTATGAAAAAGGAATTGATATTCTCAAAGATATAGAATCAAAAATTAATGGAAATGTAATTTATTGTGTGAACAAACCTTGGAAAGAAACAATGAAAATTCTTAAGTCATCTACACTACTCGTTGTGCCTTCAAGAATGGAAAGTCTTCCTACTGTTATAAAAGAAGCATTTTTTCTCAAAATACCTGTTATAGCGACTACTGTAGGTGGAATTCCAGAATTAGTAAAAAACAATGAAACTGGATTACTTGTTGAATCAGAAAACTCTCAAATGTTATTACAAAAAATCAATAACTCATTATCTGATATTTCACTTCAAGAAAAAATAACCTTTAATGGGTATAATTTTGTAACTGAAAATTTTACGTGGAAAAAAATCTTGCCAAATTATATTAAATTTTATGAAAATTTATTGAAAAGTTAATTATTCTAGAATCAGTTTTTTTAACCCATCATCTAATTGAATTTTATATTCCCAATCAATTTTTTCTTTTATTTTAATTATATCTGCATTACTTTTTTCTACATCTCCAGGAAGTTCATCATCAAAAATAGGCGAAAGATCTTTTGAATAAATTTTGATCATCATTTTTGCTAATTCTAAAACTGAAGTCACTTTACCAGTACCTACATTTAAAAAATCTTGATGTGTGTTTGATTGCATGGCCATTAAATTTGCTTTAGCAACATCTTCTACAGAAATAAAATCTCTAATTTGATTCCCTTCACCATGAATTATTGGAGATAAATTATTGTCTAGTCTTTTCATAAATTGTGTGATTACACCTGCATATGTTCCCGTTTGACCTTTTCCATACACGTTGAAATATCTTAATCCAATCACATTTATATTATCTTTCCAATATTTTTCAGCTAATTTTTCTTTATCCACTTTGGTTTTTCCATATGGATTAATTGGATTTCTTTCCATATTTTCTTTAATTGGAACTTCATTTACATCCCCATACACACTTGAACTACTTGCAAATACAACTTTAATTCCTAATTCTAAAGCTATTTTAAAAATATTATTGGTTCCATTAACATTTACATCAAAATACTCTTTAGGTTTTTGAAATGATTCTGAGACTATTGTTAATGCTGCTTGATGAAAAATTCCATCAACATCAGAAATGCTTGTTTTTAGTTCTTCATAATTTCGAATATCTATTTTATTAAATGATACATTTTCATCAATTTCTTTTAGTCTAGATAAACTTCCAGTGTGAAGATTATCGATTATTGAGACATTATGCCCATTTTTTACTAATAATTTGACTATATTACTACCAATGAAGCCTGCACCTCCAGTTACAACATATTTCATGGTTAAGGTGATTTTAATTGATTTTTAAATTTTGATAACAATAATTAAAAAAGTAAATAATCTAGCATAATTTCACTATTTATGAGAACTATGAAATCAATTCGAGATATGAGTGATTCAGAAATTATTGAATCTATTCAATCAGGAAGATTAACTATTTGTGTTATCGGAATTGGAAGAATAGGACTACCTACAGCGCTTTCATTTGCAAATTCAGGTTTATCTACAATTGGAGTTGATATAAATGAAAATTTAGTTAAAATGATCAATTCTGGAAACTTTCCTTTAAAGGACGAACCGGGTTATGATGTAATTTTTAATAAAGTAATACATGAAAAAAAATTTAGAGCTACTAGTAATTTTACTGAAGGAGTAAACGCTAGTGATGTTATTATTTTATCACTTCCAACTCCTATGGATGAGAAAAACATTCCAGATTACTCTGCATTACTTTCTGTAGCTCAGAAACTACATGATGAAATGTCTGAAGGAAAATTAATTATTATTGAAAGTACAGTTGAACCTAATTTTGTTGAAAAAGATTTTTTAGAAATCCTTGAAGGAAATGATAAAAAATTGAAATCTGGAAATAATTTTAGTTTAGGTGTTTGCCCTGAAACTGCTAATCCTGGACAAATTTTAAATGATTTTGAAAGATTACCTCGACTAGTAGGTGCAATAGATAAAGAAACACAGAATTTAATTATTAAAATCTATAAACATGTTTTTACAGTTGATTTAATTCCAATGCCTGATTGTAAAACTGCAAATGCAGTAAAATTAACTACTAATGTTTTTAGAGATCTTAATATTGCATTTGTAAACGAATTAGCATTAATTTTTGAAAAAGCTGGAATTGATATTATGACAGTACTTGAGGCTGCAAAAACAAAATATAATTTCCAAGTACACTATCCTAGTGCGGGAGTTGGAGGTCCATGTTTACCTGTAAATTCATATCAAATGATAAATTTTGCAAAGAACTTTACATCTAAAACTTTTGGATTAGTTGAAGATGGTAGAAAAATTAATGAAAAAATGCCATTTCATACTGTAGAACTTTTAGAAGATGCATTAAATGAAATAAATTTACCTTTATCAAATTCTTCTATTCTTGTATTAGGAGTTTCTTACAAACCTGATGTAAAAGACATTCAACTTTCTCCAGTGGAAAAAATAGTTGAAATATTACAAAACAAAGGTGCAAATGTCTTAATTTATGATCCTTATTTCAAGGATTCAACGATATTTGGAATAAAAACTCTTGATGATTTTGTTCAATGTTTAGAAAATTGTAATGGTATGATAATTGCAACTGCTCATAAAGATTTTCATAATCTTGAACCTCAGTTTTTAAAATCTAAAATGAAAAATCCTATAGTAATAGATTCTAAAAATATTATTGATCAACATTTAGCAAAAAGTGTTGGATTAATTTATCGTGGAATCGGAAGAGGAAAATAATAATCAATGAATTTAAATTCTGTTAAATCCATTCTTACTCTTCGATATGATTATACTCAAATACCAATTCTTCCAAAATTATCATGGAACGATTTAGAAAAAAAAAATGATTTTTCATCTGAAGAAATTATTCAGCAATCAATTTTTAATATTAAACAACAAATCCCTATTGATTATACGAAACCTATTTCTATTTCATTAAGTGGTGGAATTGATTCATCATTGGCACTTTGTTTTTTAAAACAAAGTTTCCCAGATAATCAAATTGATGCTATTTCAATAAAATTCAGGGATAGTATTGATGAAACAGAAACTGCTTCAAAAATTGCAAAAAAAATTGGTGTTAATCATCATATAATTGAAATTGATAATTTTCTTGAAAAACTTCCAAATGCTATCTCAATTACAAAACTTCCCTTTTGGGATATTCATTGGTTATACGTTGTTGAAAAAGCAAAAAAATTCTCAAATTATCTAGTTTCTGGGGATGGTGGTGATGAGTTATTTGGAGGATATGTTTTCCGGTACTCAAAATTTTTATCAAAAATTGACTCAAATTCTACCCCAAAAGAGAAGATTCAGGCGTATCTTTCATGTCATGAGAGAGATTATGTTCCAGAACAGGATAGAATTTTTGAAAAAAAGATTGAATTTCAATGGGATGATTTCTATGATAATCTAATCCCTTATTTTGATAACCCATTATCTCCAATTGAACAAGTTTTTCTAGCTGATTATAATGGAAAATTACTTTACAATTTTTCTATTGTTAATAATACAATTGCAAAAAGTTTCAACATTCAATCTGTCACTCCATTTTTATCCATTGAAATGATTCAAAAATCCATGAAAATTCCATCAAATAAAAAATATAATTCTTTATCCAATATTGGAAAATTACCTCTAAGAAATATTTTAAAAAAATATGGTATAGATGATCTAATTGAGAAACAAAAATTAGGATTTTCCGTTAATACTGAAAATCTTTGGAAAAAATATGGACATTCAATGGCCAATGAATATCTTCTTGATGCAAAAATTATTCAAGATGGTTGGATCAAAAAAGATTGGATTCAATTTAATCTAAATAATCCTGAAATTGATATACGACATATCAATAAACTTCTTGGGTTATTAGCTTTTGAAATTTGGTATAGACATTTTAATTTAAAAAATTAAAGATTCTAATCTAATTCGAATTTTTCTTTCACAAATTTTATGAAATCCTCTGAAACTTTTTCCCAGGAAAATTTTTCTTTCACAAATTTTTTTCCATTTTCACCAAATTCTAAAGTTTCATTATCCAATAAAATTGAAATTTTATCAATAATATCTGTATCATACCCCTGTTTTAACAGAAACCCTGTTTTACCATCTTCCATCAATTCAGGAATTCCTCCTACTGATGTAGCAATAACTGGCTTTTTCATTAATTGTGCTTCTAATAATGTTAAAGGTGCCATATCAATTCCACTAATCAAAGCATAAATGTCAATTTCTGAAAGAAATTGTCTTACACCTTTTGGATACACTAAATTACCTAACCATTTGAAATTTTTGAATTTAGATAGTTCAGAATCAATAATTTTTGCGTATGGGCCGTCTCCAACCCAATAGAACATAATATTAGGAAATTTTTTTAACACATTTTTTAAAATAAGCATTTCACGAGTTTTGCCCCAAATATTTGCACTTTGAACTAATCCTATACAAGGATGTTTCAGCTTCATTCCTTTTTCAACAAACCAGTTATTTGAATTAATTCCTTGATACAAAATATGGGTCATTTTTTTAGGATAATTTTCATGAACTCTATTTTCTAAAAATTTACAAATGGGTAGAACACATTCTGCATTTTCAAAAGCTTTGTTACCTATTTTTTCCCATTTTTTTATAATAATTGTTTTTGGAAATTTTTTATATGTTGTTTCTTTGGCCCATTTAATTTCATTCCAAAAATCCCCTCTTACATGTAAAAGAAAAGGTGTTTTTAATTTTGATGCTTCTAATGCAAAATGTTTTGGTTGATCTGCAATTATTAAATCTGGAACAAATTCATGAATAACTTCATTCATTTTAGAATACGTTTTGATAGAATTTTTTAAATTTCTACTCGGAAAACCATCAACTATTTCTGTATCATTAACAATTTTAGTTTCAACGTTGAATTTTTCCAAAGAATTTTTGAATTCATTTAAATGAAATTTTTTTGAACTAGATCCACCTATTAATATTTTCAAATTATCTCCTCAACATCTTTAATCAAAACATCTAATTCAATTTTCTGATTCATTATTCATTAAAATATATTTTTTAACATATTTAACTAAACAATTTTTCATACTCTTCTTTTCCCCATGCATCCATATTTCGCTGTTTCATTTTTCTTACATAAATGAATTTTTCTAATATCTTTGAAATCAAATTTTCTATTGGTAATAATTTTTGAGATTTTCTATTAATTTTTTTATATTTTTTAATAACCTTTTCAAATATTTTTTCCCATTCGTCATTTACAACCTCCGGACTGGATATTTTTTTAATATATTCATATTCTGCTTCTGCTATTTCATTCCTAAATTTCTCATCTGTTACTAATTTATCAATTGTTTCAGCAATTATTTTTGGGTCATTTGAATTTGGTAAAAATGGTGGAATAACTTTTCCCCCATTAACCATCATAGGTTGATTTACATCACAATATGCAATTACAGGTTTTTTACAATATGCTGCATCTCTTTCTATTCCTTGTGGGAACCCTGATCTCATATTGCCTAAAATAGCATCAGCAAAGATGAAATATCTACCCAATTCTTTTCTATCAATTAATGGGATGAGTTTCACTTGAGTTGGAATTGTTTCAATTATTTCTTGCTTGAATTTCTTTTCTTCTGTTGTTTTTTCTATAAACCATTCGACTTGCAATATTTCAAAATCAGATTTACATAATGAAATTGCTTTCCAAATTTTATCAAATCCTTTTTCTTTTCCAATTCGTTGTGCAGATAAAAATGTAAATTTATTTTTAGTATGATTGATTGGTTTTATATTCGGATTAAATAATGTTGTATCAACTGATACTTTATCAATTCTTATACCATCATCTCTATGTTTTTTTAATGCATTATAATATGCATCTGATGCTGTGATGCAAAGTCTAGACGTGTCAAATACTTTTTTATAAAAATATCTCTCAAGAAAATTAAAATTATGTGTTGGTTCTTTTGCATATGATAATGTTGGATTTTTTATGAATGGCGGAGTTGTAATATCACCACCTACAAAATACATGATATAATTTATTCCTGCTAAATATGCAATTCTTGCTGCAGCCCAAGATACTACAATACATAAATCATAACTATTTTTAATCTGTTTAATCTTTTTTACTTGTTTTGAAATTAATAATGAATCAAAAAATTCTACATCTCCTGATTGCGTTTTTAACGCATCTTGTTTCCTTGGAAAATTTATTAAATGTATTTCAAACTTTTGAGCAAATTTTTGTAATATGTAAATATTATCTGCAGTATCCCCAATAGCCAAAATTTTCATATTTTTGATATTACGATATACCATAGAAATGTATTTCTTTATTCGTATTATTTTTTTAAATATTGAGAATTTTATCATAAAGTAGAATTACTTTTTTTGGAGAATGAATAAATATGATATTATAGAGTGATTGAAATACGACATAATGAGAAAATAATTATGAAAGATAATGTTGGTTTTAGAGGTTGGTTTTACTTTAGACAAGGTTGGACCACATACTTTGCTTTTGTTTTTGCAGCCATTAATACGATGGTTGTTACTTATTATCTAGCTATTGAAAATATACCTGTTTTAAAGACAGTTTTTCCCACATTTTATGCTTATTTAGCTGTTACAGCTTCTTTAGGAATTCCACTGTTAATTTTTGTTGGATATGCTCACCAGAAAAAAACTGCATCATATAAGACTGAAGCTGACATCTATTTTGAATCCAACCCACATGCATTAAGGATGTATAATAATATAGAATTATTATTACAATTACAATTAAAATTAGCTAATCTATCTATTTTAGAATCTCAAAATAATAACACATCTGATGAAAAATTGGATGAATTGATAAAATTAAAAAATGAAATTGAAACTTATTTTGTTAAAAGAAAAGATGAAAGAAAAACTGATGTTGAGTTATTTAAGAAATTCATTAATCCTAAATAATTTTTTTTAATTGAGATGAGAAATGATTTACAATTCAAAAATTGATAAAATTTATCTTCGTAATATGTTGACACTTAGATATGATCCTAGAATAATTTCAGTTTCTGAAAAAATGACATCAGAAAATTTGTTATCAAATGGCAATGATCCTTCTGGAAAAAAAACTCATAAATTATTAAAACAAAGCTTTGTAAACAAATTTGGTTCTAAAACTACATCAAAATGTGTTTCATTAAGTAGTGGAATTGATTCTTCTTTATCTTTAGCTATTTTAAGAGACAAATATCCTGACATAAAAATTACTGCTATATGTGGTGTTTTTGATGAAAGTAATGATGAATCCAAAATCGCGAAAATTATTTCTAAACAATTTGATGCAGATTTCAAAATCATAAAAATGCCTTCGATATTCAAAAATTTACCGGAAATTATTTGGATTACAAAAAAACCTAGATGGAATACTTATACCCACATTATTTCTAAAGAAGCTAAAAAATTCAGTTCAGTTTTAGTCACAGGGGATGGAGCTGATGAAATATTTGGAGGTTATTCATTTCGGTACTCAAAATTTTTAAATCTACTAAAGAAAAATGATGATTGGAAAACCAAAATAAAATATTATTTAGAGTGTCATAATCGTGATTGGGTTCCAGATCAAAAACAAATATTTGGAAATTCTATCAAATTTAATTGGAATTATATTTATAATTATTTTAAAAAATATTTTTCAAATTCATTACATCCATTACAGCAAGTTTTTTTGGCTGATTATAATGGAAAATTATCTTGCGATTTTATACCATCTGCAAAAAATATTTTCAAATATTACAACACTCAAAATTTTTCTCCATTTTTAAATAATGATGTAATAAAATTTGGCATGTCTTTGCCATTACATCAAAAGTATAATCATAAATTAAATAAAGGAAAAATTATTTTACGAAAAATTGCTCAAAGATATGAAATACCTCATATTGAAGCGAAACAAGGTTTTTCACCTGCATTATGGATTGATTGGGAAAAAAATGGAAAAAAATTATTTGATTCTTTAATTCTTACAGAAAATGCTAATATTTTCAAACAAAAACTAATTGATTATAATTGGGTTGTATTTGCTTTTGAAAAACTTTCACAAGATGGTGATATTCGATATTTGAACCGATTAATTTCAATAATGGCACTTGAAATTTGGTATAACATGATAATTTTAAAAGAATTTGATCAAAATCACAAATTTTGAGAAAAATCACTTTAAAATAAATACATGAATATTTTCTTTAATGTAAATAAAATGGTTAACGAAAAAACTTGTGTATTAATTGCAGGTTCTGGTGGTGGTGGAACTGGAATGGAAATTATTAAATCACTCAAAATGGCTACACATCAATACAAAATTGTTGCTACAGATATGTGGAAAAATAGTTTTGGATTAATGGAAACACCACATAGATATGTAATCCCTCCTGCAAGCTCTACTGATTATGTTGATTCTTTAATTAAAATTTGTAAAAAAGAAAATGTAGATGCAATTGCAACTGGTTCTGAACCAGAATTAAAGAAAGTTGCTCAAAATTCTAAAATTTTTGAAGAAAATGGAGTTAAAGTTTTGTTAAATTCATGGGACACAATTCAGAAATGTACTGACAAATTTACATTAACAAAAATTTTAAAATCATTAAATATTCCATACCCTGATTTCTTTCTTTATGAAAATGAAAATGATCTATCGAAAATCAATAATTTCCCAGTTGTGATTAAACCAAGAGTTGGTGGTGGTTCACAAAATGTTTTTTTAGCAATGGATGAAGAAGAGGCCAGATTCTTTACAAAATATCTTAAAAAATATGGATATGAACCATTAGTTCAGGAATATGTTGGTGACCATGAGAATGAATTTACTATTGGAATTTTATATGCAGATAATGGAAAATTACTTACATCCATAGCTATGAAACGTCTACTAGGAAGTGGACTTTCAACAAGACAAACAATTGTTTCTAAATCAAATATAAAATATGTAATTTCATCAGGAATATCTCAAGGTTTGATAGATGATTATAAAGAAGTTAGAGATATGGGAATAAAGATTGCAACTGGGCTTAATGTTAATGGCCCTGTAAATATTCAATGTAGAAAAACAGAAAATGGAATAATCCCATTTGAAATAAATCCAAGATTTTCTGGAACTTCATCACCACGAAGTTTAGTAGGTTTGAATGAACCTGATATTTTTTGTAGATACAAGTTATTTGATGAAATTCCACCAAAAATTGATTACAAATATGGTTATGTGGTAAGAGGATTGGTCGAAAAATTCATAGATCAAAGTGAAACAGATAACATTCCAAAAATCTGATTCAAACATTCAAGATGAATAGAGATTTAGATTTATAGTGATAAAATATTCTAATGGTGTAAGATAATTTGAAGATTCTTTTAACAGGTAATTCTGGTTTTATAGGAAAAAATATTGGAAATTATTTATTAAAAAAAGGTCATTTAATAGAAGGAATTTCTCGAAAAACATCATCTCAAGAATACCCCACCCATAATCTTGATCTTCAAAATGCAAATGCTCTTGATAAAATTTCCCCAAAAAAAAGTTTTGATTGTATAATTCATTGTGCTACACTAACTAAAGAGAATGAAATCAATTTAATGTTTAAGAATAATGTTTTATCTACATTAAATTTATTAAATTTCTGTAAATCAAAAAAAATTAAAAAATTTATTTTAATTTCTGGTCATAATGTTTATGCACAAAATTCAAAAATTCCAAAAACTGAAAAATCTAAAATTTTACCTTCTACAAATTATGGTCTAACAAAACTTTTACAAGAAAATTTGGCAGAATTTTATTCAATAAATCATTCAATAGATGTAATCATTTTACGATTGTCATATACATACGGACCAAATCAACCAGTTGAAAAAATGATTCCTACTTTGATTAACAAATATGTCAAATCACAACCTATTGTGTTAAATAAATACAAAAATGGATTTCAAAAAATTGATCTAATAAATATTCATGATATTTGTAATGTAGTTGATAAAGTATTGCAACTTAATAGACATTTTGATATTTTCAATATTTCCTTTGGAAAATCAATTACTGTAAAAGATATAATTAAAATTTTAAAACAAAATATTACATCTAATTCTAATATATCGATTAAAGAAATTGACAGAAAAACTGATCATTATCATTATGATATCTCTCATGCAAAATCAATTCTAAATTTTAAGCCTATTGTAACCCCTGAATTAGGAATCAAAGAATTAATTAAAAATTATTTATAAATAAATTATTTTACTAAAAATAAATTTAAATATTTTAAAAATCATGTTTTAAATTTTACAAGATTAGTTATCTTCAATTAATTTTTTTAACTAGAAAAGTAAAACCTGCATCACTTTCTTTTACAAATTTTATATTTAATTTTAATTCTTTACACCATTCTTTAATTTCATTTTTTGAATGTCTCCAAGCAAATTTAGGATGATACCAATCAAAATTTACAACATTTGAATAATCAAAACCCCATTCATCATTCCAAAAACATTTAAAAAAATGATTGTAAATAAATCTCTGTAAATCATATTTTCCTTTTTTAATCCCTAATAATGGCAAATCTTCAGAAATTTTAATAGAAATTTTTTGTTTACTAATATCTTTTCCAAACCTTGTAATAGATTCCATACTTTTTAGAGATTGTTCTGGTGAAAGATCACTAATCTTTTTTCTAATATAATCATCAGCAAATTCTCTGATTGGGGATTTCTTTTTGTATACATAAAACAAACAGTGTCCACTAGGTTTCAATTTTTTTATAATATTTTTGAGTGCATTTTTTGTACTAGGTGTATGATGCAAAACTCCAATACTAATTATCACTTCAAATGAATTATTTTTGTAAGGTAATTTGTTTAAATCTGCTTGTGAGAGAATTGCATCTTTACAAAAATTTTTGATTGCATTTGGAGCAGAATATACTGCTTTTGAGATATCTATTCCGTGAAATTCTTTTGCATGACCTGCCCATAACCTTGCAGTTGAACCACTTCCAACTCCAATATCTAAAATTATCTTATTTTTTAGAAATGAAAGATCTTTTTCTGAAATTCCCATAAAACCAAGAATTGGTTTTTTTAATTTTTTTTCAAATTCTTTGTCATCTTGACCGAAACTAGTATTTGTCCATTTATAACCAAATGACTTACTAACTTGTTTTTGATTTTTATTTTGGATTTTATCTACAAAATTTGGAATTCCATTATAAATTTCAAATTTATTCTTTTTTGAAACTAAAAAATTTCCATTTTTTGTTAAAATTGTTCCTAAATGTGGATCGACCCAAGGAATTAGTCGTTGTTTTTGATTTTTATTCAAAATCAATCATTCAATGTTTTATTGATAATTTTACTAATCTTTTCTTGATCTTCTTGTGTTAAGTTTTTGTGAAGTGGTAATGTTAATGCATTTTTGAATAGGTTGGTAGAATTTTCAAGATTTCCCATTTTTTTCATATTTTTATATGCTGGTTCAAGATGTAATGCATATGTACCAATTTGACTTTGAATATTTTCATTTGCTAATGCATCTCTAATTTTCTCTCTAAATCCATCTTTTTCAACATAACATGTGTATGATTGGTAAGTTTGTCTAGTATTGTTTCCAACATATGCAGGTTTAATATTTTCAATTTTTGATAATAATTCATGATAGATATTGGCTTTTTGAATTCTATTTGAAATAATATTTTCAATCTTTTTCATTTGAATTACACCAATTGCACTTAATACATTTGATAATTTGTAATTGGTACCTATAGTTTCAAAAGATGATCCATGTGCTCCAAAATGTTTGTATGAATAACATTTTTCTGCAATTTCATCATCATCCGTAGTTATCATTCCTCCTTCACCAGTTGTAATTACTTTTCTTGGATGAAAACTAAAACAAGAATAATCTGCAATCTTTCCAACATACTCATCACCAATTTTTGCACCTAAACTACATGCAGAATCTTCCAACATCTTCAAATCTAGTTTTTGACTTTTTTGATAGATTTCTTTTTCTAGTGGAACTCCTGCCCATGAAACTGGACTAAAGACAGTCATTTTTTCATCATAAGCTTCTTCAAGAATTCCTGTAGTCATATTCATACTATCAATATCTACATCAACTAAAACTGGAATTCCTCCAGCCAACACTACAGCTTCTGCAGTAGCAGGATATGTATAATCAGGTACAATTACCTCTTGACCTTTAATATCTAAACATTCTAAGACTGCATGAAGTCCAGTAGTACATGAAGTAACTGCTATTGCGTGTTTAACCCCTAAATAATCTGCTACCATTTTTTCAAATTCTTTGGTAGTTGCACCTTCTGTTAGAAAACCCGTACTCATTACCTTTCTAATTTCATCAATTTCTTCTTCTCCTACATCGGGAACAGCAAGTGGTACAAGTTTTTTCTCAGTCACTGATTTTGAACTTTTCATTTCGGGTATTAAGGTCTTTTAGTAAGCTTTTTTAGAATATGGCGTAGGGTTTTGTTAAATGAAAATACTGATTACTGGTTCTGAGGGATTTGTAGGAAAAAATTTGGTAAAGGGGTTATCTCAAAAACATACCATCTATACTTCTGATCAACTTAATTCAAGTACACATGAAAATTATTCAAAATGTGATATTACGAATTATGATTCTGTAGATAAAGTAGTTAGGAATGTAGATGCTGTAATTCATCTAACCGCACACTCTTTAGTTTCATCTCTTGATGGATCAATCACAAATGGAAGAGTCAACATCATGGGATTACTTAATTTACTAGAGTGCTGTAAAAAAAATTCTGTTTCCAAAGTAATTTTCACTTCAGCTTCATCTCTTATAGGTGAGCCAAAATTTTCTCACGTAGATGAGAATCATCCACCAAAACCTAAAACTGCATATGGAATTACTAAATTAACTTCCGAACATTACTTGCGTCTTTATAATGAACTTTATAATTTGGATTATACTATTTTTAGATTTTTTAATATTTATGGACCATTCCAAAAAAATGGATTGATTCCTTCAATTTTTAATAAAATTCAAAACAATGAACCAATTACAGTTTTTGGAAAAGGAGATCAAATCCGAGATTATGTATACATTGAAGATATAATCCCATTTTTTGAACAGGCAACATCCACAGAAATTAGTAAAAATATGGTTTTGAATATGGGAACTGGAAATGGAACTAGCATTCTAGAAATTATTAAAAATATGTCTGAAATTCTTAATATTGAACCAAAAATTGAGTATCAACCTTCAAGACCTGGTGAAATTGGAAATTTTGTATCTGACACTAATTTATTGAATAATACGTTTGGCAATACACCTTCAACTGATGTCAAAACAGGTCTTCAAAAAACAATAGATTGGTTAACTAACAATTAGAATATAATTTGATTTTATTGACCATTTCTAAATGACATAGTTAATTTAGTAGATTTTTTCAAATTATTATAATTGGTATCTAAAAATTCTAAACAAATTTTATCTAAACAAGTCTTTGCGATATATGGACTAGGTAATGTAGGAGGATCAATAGCTGCAGTTTGGCTTAGATCTGGTGCTAAGGTAATAGGAGTCGATATTTCTGAGGATCTTTTAAATGATATAAAAAATGGTAAATCTCACAAAAAAGAACCTTTTTTATCTGAAACTTTTTCTAAATTTTTAAAGAGAAAATCATTTGTATTAACCTCAAATGGAATAGATGCATCAAAAAACTCTTCAATCAAAATTATAGTAGTTCCAGTAGATCTGAAAAATAATAAAGTGAATTTAAAATTAGTGATTCAAGTCACAAAAAATATAGCTAAAGGTCTCAAAAAGGGTGATACTGTAATATTGTCTCCTTCTGTTCCACCTGGAACAACAGAAAAAATAGTTTTACCAATTCTTGAAAAAGAAAGTAAATTAAAAGGAGAAAAAGATTTCAATCTAATTTACAATCCTGAAAGAATTTTTGAAGGACGTGCAGTTAAAGATATTGAAGAAAATTATCCTGCAATAATTTCTGGACTTGGTCCGAAAAGTTTGAAGGTTGCAGAAAATCTATTTAATATAATTTCTAAAAAAGGAATTTTGAAAATGCCTACATTAGCAGAAGCAGAAGCTGAAAAATTATTTGAAGGTGCATATCGTGATGTTAATATTGCACTTGCAAATGAATTAGCAGAATATTGTGAAAAAATTGGTATTGATTTTTGGGAAACTAGAAAAGGTGCAAACTCACAACCTTTTTGTCATTTACATTATCCAGGAACAGGAGTCGGTGGTCTTTGTATTCCTGTTTATCCACGAATTATCATAGAAGATGCATCAAAAATTGGAAAGACAATGAGTCTATTACACTATTCTAGAAAAATTAATGATAATATGCCAAAAAAATGTGTAGATATTTCTATAAATTTACTCATAAAAAATAAAATCAAACCTAAAAATGCAAAAATTGCTGTTTTAGGATTAGGTTTTAGAGGAGAAGTCATTGATACAAGATTATCTCCTACCTATGATGTTGTAAATGAATTTCTAAAAAAAGAATGTATAGTTTCAGTTCATGATCCTTATATTTTTGAGGATAAAAAATTACCAAAATCTGTCTTACTCACAAAAAATATTTTAGATGCTACTAAAAATGCTAATCTTATTTTCATTTCCTCTGATCATAAAATTTATTCTAAAATCACCCCAAAATCATTTTCACAAGGTAAAAAACTAATTCTATTTTTCGATGGACGAAATATATTAAACAACAAATCATTTTCATCAGGAATTCTAAATACCATTGGTATTGGAAAACAATAATTAAATTATCATCATATATTTTGTATTATTTTTAAATACAAATTAAGTGATCAAGGAAATAAAAAATCAATGTTTTAAAATATTTTTTTATATTACTATTTTTTATTTTCAAAAGAAATTACTACAGCAACAGCAATTTTTTTATCATGACTAACAGAAACTTGAAATTGATATTTTTTTTTATCTTTTTTAATTTTTACATTTGGTTTTGATTTAATATGTATAGTTTCTATATCTATCATTCGAATATTTTCTTTGATTGTTTTAATTGTTGCTTCTTTAATGGCAAATTTTCCTGCAAATCGTTCATAAGGATTTTTGTATTTTAAACAATATGCAATTTCAGATGGTAAAAAAATCTTTTTATAAAAATTAGGTTTTTTCTCAAATTTAATTTTCTCAAATTTTTCTACATCTGTAATATCTATCCCAATTCTAATTTGTTTGAACATTTCTTTATCTAATCATTACTTGTGCAATTCCTTCAATCAATGATTTTCCTTCTTGATTTTTAATTGAAGTTTTCAATTCAATAATTCTTGTAGCCTCACTCTTATCTATTACTTCTCCTCGTACCGTAACTTTATCCCCTATGAAACATGGTCCAACAAATTTTAAATTTTGAGAAAAATATAGAGCATTTTTTCCTGGTAAATACATTCCAATTAATCTTGAAAAAAATGAAGCCAACAACATTCCATGAACAACTTTTTTCCCAAATTTTGTTTCTTTTGCATATTGCTCATTCATATGTAATGGATTAAAATCTCCTGAAACATTAGCAAAATTTTTAGTCAATCCTTCATCAATAACTACTTCAAAATTCTGTATTACTCCAACTTTAATCTCATCAAATGAATACTCTAAAGGATTATCCATCTATCTCTATTCCTTTATTTCTTAAATGTCTCTTAATGTCTGCAATATTTTTTACATCCATTGCTTCATTTATGGTAAATTTCACATTAAATCCCTCTTGTAATTCATTAAGTAATACATATCCATAAAATGACGTCCAATTCTCAATGGTTTCTGGTCCTAATTCATCAGTAATTGTTGAAATATCTATTTTCATTACATTGGAAATTATTTGATAGAGTTTTTCTGACATCATTCTACCTTTACTGAAAGATAATTCGGAAGTTTTATTTCTGATTTGATTACATATGTCCAAGATTTTCCTTCTTTTGTAAATTCATTATCCGGTAAAAAATTTTCAATTGGTTTATTTTTTTGAGTTGGAAGAAAATCAGCTTTTATAGTTTCAATATTATTTTCTTTTGCCTTATTGATAATAAATGTCATTATTCCTTTTTCTATATCTTTTCCCATAATTCTACAACTCATAAGAAAAGTATCTATTTGCCATTCTTTATGATTTTCCTTTTTGATAATGAATACTCCTGTAACCCCATTATCCCCAAATTTGTCAGTTACTTGTGCACAACATACAATAAAATTTGGATCTTTAATCATAGTTTTAATATCTGATTCTTGATATCTTTTTGTTGTTAAATTAAATTGATTAGTTTTTAAAATTAATTGTGAAACTCTTGGCAAAGTAAATTCGTCAACCTCTTTAATGATAATTTTTAGATCAAGTTGACTAAGAAATGTTTGAAGATCAGGCGTTGATTCTTGCAATTCATTAATTACTTTTTGTTTCTTGTACATTTTACCTCTGTTTTTATCCTCTTCTGTAATTTTTAAAACACTAAAATCAATGATATTTTCAATTGTTGATGCATAAGTAGAAGAGTCATTTGATAAATCAACAACTAAAATTTCTGGAAAAATAGATTTAACAAATTCTCTGTTAACTGGATCATCATCTATGAAAATTAAGCTATCTGATCCAATGTTTATTTCTTGAATTATTTCCTTCATATTGGAAACTTTATCCTTCCAGTTTATACGCATTGAAGTAAAATGTTCTTCTTTTAAAATCATGTAGGGGTGGTCTTCAATAACTTTTATTGCATCCTCAAAATTATTTTTACTGTTAATTGCTAAAATAATTCCTCTTTGATGTAATGAAAGTAATATTCGTTGAAATTCCATAAATGTATTTCCGGGTGGTTCAGGACCTAGCTTAATCCCGTTAAATCCATCTTCACCAACAATTCCACCCCAAAGAGTATTATCTAGATCCAATACGATGCATTTTTTTGTAATTCCAAGAAAACCAATAACATATTTCATTAAATCTTGTCCTAGAGCAGGTAAAAATTCCATAGAAATTTTCAAATCACCAAAAAAGAATTGATTATAATCAAACACATTATCTTCACCATTCTTAGCAACAAATTTTTCTAAATCATAGATATACACATTTTCAGAATTAAGAAAATTTTTTATTAGTTTATGATTAAAATCTTCGATCATACTGTGAAATCCATATTCTATTTTTGATTCAAAAATTCCATTTGGTGAAAATGCCGGAATATTTAATTTTGATATAACAAGTTTTGAATTTGTTTTTTCAACAAATTGATCAGCCAAATTTATTATTTCATTGATTTTTTTAGCAACAAATTTTTTTCTATCTGTATTAGATATGGAATATGGAAAACGAAAATTGTTTCCTAAAATAGTCCTTGTATCTATTATTAAAAATGTAATTTCAGGTAGAAATTTGTAAAGATTACTATTTTGATTTAATATTTCTTGAGAATATTGATTATATGGTGCTTCATATATCATACAAGAAATATTTCTCTCTGCAGATTTCACTTCAAGAATTTCTTTTAATCCATTTATTGTAAAGCTTGACAATAGACCAATTCGAATTTTTCTATCAAGGACTTCTGAAATCTCTTTAGAATTATTGATGTAATAAGAAAGCGAATTTTCTTTGGACATGGTGATTACCCTTATTTTTTATATTAATTATATTAATGATTAATTTACATAATTCATCAGAAATATTTTAGATATAATTTTAATTTTATAAAATTACCTTGGGACGATTTATATTATATTTTCACTCAAAATTGTTTTCATAAAGAATTTTTAATGCGATTGAAAACATTGATTAAATTTCTTAAATATCATCACTTTCATAATTAATCTTAAAAATTTTCAAATGTATTTCATATCCTTTATCTTTAGAATCATATTCTTTTATTAAAAAAGAATAATTTTCTTCATTTTTATAAATATCATCAAAAAATGTATACTGATTGATATCCCTAATCACTAAATGTGTTAATTCATTTTTAATCCCAAATTCCATAAATTCCTTTAAAGAATCAACTCTGGGATTATTTGCCATTTTTGTTGCATGTTGTCTGATTTCATTTGAAGAAATTGGAAAAATTTGTGATTTTTCTAATCCTGCAGGGATTCTATATGAAGCCTCATAACCAAAATAATTTACTTTTTTATTATTATCTGAAATTTCTTTTAATATCTTAAATATTTCTTGTTCATTTTTAACATCAACATCTTTCCATATAAGAAAAACACTTGATGAAATAATTAAGCCAGTTATAATACAAATTTTTAAAATATCTTTTTTCTTTTTATTTTTTTCAAATTTCGTTAGAAAAAATAATGATAACAAAGAAAAAATTGGATAAAGTGGAAATAGGTATCTTGTATCATTAGTAAAAGAGAATGCATACAAAGTAGGTAACGAAATAAAAAACAATAATGTAAAAATTATACCCGTATTCATATTCCTTGAAATTAATAAAATAATAAAACCTACAGGTACAAAAATCATCCATATTGGAAATTGTGACCAACCTAGAAATTTAATAAAATTTGTAAATCCTTCAATCAATAAATTAACTGGATTACCAGCTAATGTTGTTTCTGGACTTGAATAGATTTCATTTACACCAGAATCAATTCTAGCAAATAAACTATGGTTTGCATTATCTATATTTTGGAAATATGTGAGTGTATTTAAAATAATGAATATTATTAATAAAGAAAATAAAATTTTAACAATTGAATCTTTTGAAATTTTTTTTTGCCAAAAATAAATTATTATGAATGCTGGAATTAAAAATAATCCTTCACTTCGAATTATTATTGAAAGCCCTAAAACTGTGAATGCTAATAACTCAAAATTTTTTCTAGTATTCAATAATAAAATTATTGCCATAGTTATTCCAATAATGTATAGTGGATCAGAAATTCCAAATGTAGAATTTTGTACAATTCTTGGCTCAAAAACAAATAGAACACTACCTAATAATGCTAATTCTTTTGAGAAGAATTTTTTTCCTAAAAAATAAATTGGAATTGCAGTTAATGATGAAATTACTATTGAAAGGATTTTTTGTAATGCCATAAAATCCATATAGTCATTCGAATCAAATATGGTGAAAAAAAAACTCAGAAATAATGGCCAACCTGGATTGTGCATTTTGATAATTATTGGTTCTCCTAAACTATGATCAACTGCATACAAAAAATATTGTAAGTTATCTGAGTTTAATGGTAATTCAAAATGAGAAAATAATAATCTAAAACTAATACCTCCTGCAATAATCACACCTAAAATAATAATGATTATTTTTTGTGAATGTTTTGATTCAGAAATTTGTTGAGACATGATAATTCTTCACTATTTGTATCATGTTAAGCAATGTCTATAAGAGAATTTCATATTTTTTGATAGTTTTAAGTATCAGAAATCACTATTGAGCCTATTTGTTTAAATTTATTCTATTTTCTATTTATTATAGAATAATTTCTATCGACATTTAAATAATGATTATGAGAATTTGATAATATGAAATATAAGCAGATTCTTCTGACTAGACCACCTACAGGTTCTAATGCATTACAGGGTGGCGCTGATAGGGATCCACATCCACAACCACCTTTAGGATTGGCATATCTTGCAGGTGTAATTGAAAGATTGGATGATGTTAATGTTTTAGATATACTTGATGGGAATTTTTCAGAAAATTATGTTTATGATGTAAAAATGGCAGTAAAAAAACATAATCCTGATTTTGTAGGGTTTAGTGCATTTACTCCATTTGCAAATCCTGCATTAGAAGCTGCAACTGCTGTTAAAGAAATCAATCCTTCAATTTTGACTGTTTTGGGAGGACCTCATGCAGTTTTAGCTGATGTTACAATGAGAAAATGCTCTGCTTTGGATGTAATTGTTTATGATGAAGGTGAAGGACAAATCGAAGAGATTGTTTCTGGAAAACCACTTTCAGAAGTTTCAGGACTTTTTATCCGACAAAATGGTAAAGTGGTTCCTACAGCTCCGCGTTCGTATATAGATAATATGGATTCATTACCTTATCCTGCTTATCATAAATTACCTCATTTTCCTGATGGTTATCATCCCCATCCTCCAAAAAGCACTGGTAAGAAATGGTGTAGTATAATGTGGTCACGTGGGTGTCCATTTTTCTGTAATTATTGTAATAGAGAAAATAGTTTTGGTTTACAATTTAGAAATCAATCGCCTGAATATGTAATTGATCATATAAAATATCTTCATTCAGAATATGGGATTGAAGAACTAACTTTCTATGATGATGTTATGTCTCTTAATAGAAAAGCAACTATGAAATTAATGAAAGAAATGGTTCCTGAAAAACTTGGTTTTGATCTAATTTGGGATGCTGAAACTCGTGTTGATCTAGTTGATCAAGAATTACTTTATGCTATGAAAAAAGCAGGATGTAGAATGATTTCATATGGAATAGAACATGGAGAATTCATTCATGAAATCAAAGGTGGAACGGCAACATTAGAACAGGCTGAGAATGCTATCAAGTGGACTCATAAAGCAAAAATCCAAACTGTTGGATATTTTATGATTGGATTACCTAAAGAAACTGAAGAGACAATCAAGAAAACTATTTCTTTTGCAAAAAAACTCAATTGCACTTATGCTATGTTTGCAATTACCATGCCTTTTCCAGGAAATAAATTGTATGATGAAGCTGTAAAGTCAGGTTTAGTAAAACTTGACGATACTTGGGATCAATTTGTATATTCAGGAATAGGAGCTGGTGGAATACAAGCTCCTGTTTTAACTACAAATGCATTATCTGCAAAAGATTTACAATATTGGGCAACAAGGGCATATAATGAATATTATTTGAATCCTTCTTATATAATTAAAAAATTGTTAAGTGTTAGAAATTTTAAAGATTTGAAAATGTACTATGACGGTTATAAAATGTTAAAAAATGATACTTGATGAACAATTTAGAAATTACAATAGGAATTCCAGCATATAATGAAGAAAAAAGTATTTCAGAAATTATAAAAAAGTTAAAAAAAATAACTAATAAAATTATTGTATGTGATGATGGCTCAACTGATTCAACTGGAAAAATAGCAAGAGATCTGGGAGTTTTGGTAATTAGACATGAAAAAAATTTAGGATATGGTGCTGCTATTCGTTCTATTTTCTTAAAAGCCCGTGAAGAAAAATCTGAATTATTAATTACATTAGATTCAGATGGGCAACATAGAATTGAAGATATTCAAACTCTTATGGAACCTCTCAAAAATGGACAAGCTGATCTTGTAATTGGTTCTAGATTTTTAGATAATGAAGGAACAAATGTTCCAGGTTATAGAAAAATAGGAATTAAAATTCTTACCAAATTAGCTAATACATCACTTGATCAAAATATTACTGATTCCCAAAGTGGCTTTAGAGCTTATGGGAAAAACGTAATTGAAGAAATAACTCCATCTGAATCTGGAATGGGTGTTTCAAATGAAATACTACTTAAAGCAAGTAAAAAAGGATTCAAAATTACTGAGGTTCCAATAATAATTTTATATGATGGAAACACTTCTTCACAAAACCCCATTACTCATGGTTCTTCTGTATTGTTGAGTACTTTCAAATACATTTCAATGGAACATCCATTGAAATTTTATGGGATTACTGGTAGTATTTTTCTTCTAATTGGATTAATTTTTCTAATATTTACAATCCAACTTTTTTCAGAAACCCGTCAAATTCTTCTAAGTTCTGCAATTATTGGAATAAGCTCAATCATATTTGGTTCTGTTATGTTAATGTCTTCAATACTGCTTTTTAGCATGACTACTTTAATAAAAAATAAAAAATCCTTCAAAAACTGATTATTCTAAAAATATTTTTTTAAACAACGATTATGCTGTTGTATAGTTTTTTCATACAATATTTGCTACAAAATTGAATCGTTACTATTTTTTTAAAATTTCACTCAATTCGTGAATTCTAATATTTTTAATCCATAATTATAAAAAGAGACAATTTGTAAATTTTTTTATGTACAATGAATATTCTGGATTTTTTAAAAATCAACGAGATAAATATTTTAGAAAAGTTTTGATAAATCATTTTAGCAATTCATCTTCAGTCGTAGATATTGGATGTGGTCAGGGTGATTTTCTAACTCAAGCAGAAAAATTAAAAATTAATGCTGAAGGAGTTGATGACAAAGATTTCTGGATTTCTAAATGTCTTGAAAAAGGTCTTAAGGCAAAAAAAGGTTCAATTTTTAATCTACCATATGATGACAATTCACTTGATGGTATTTTTTTACAATCTGTTTTAGAACATGTTGATGCAATTAAGGCTATGACTGAAATTTCACGTGTAGTAAAAAATGATGGTATTGTAGTAATATCCTGTCCAACTCCTGATAAACATTTTTGGGATGATCCTACACATTTACGTCCACATACCATAAAATCACTAACCACTCTTTTTGAAATGTTTGGATACAAAGTAATACACAAAAATTATGTTTTAGCTGAACTTCTTGGAATGGTTATTTCCTGGAATGGTTTGTTTAAGTGGATGAATTTAATTCCTGGACATGTTGGAAGTAATGTACTTGTTATAGGAAAAAAAGAAAATATTACATCTATATCATAAAATATAATATAACTAATCAAAAAGAAAAATACCTATTACGTTTCATATGAAATTTGAAATTAATTTTTTTAAATTGAACTTTTTTCAAAACAACTTTGCTAATTTTTCTTTTCTGCTAATTCAATTAAATTACAATTACTTTTTTTCATATTTAAAAAAATAAATGCTGTTTGTCTTTCTTCAAATCCTTTTACTGGAGGAACCATTAATCTACCACCTTTTTTAATCATTTCATCAATTGCTTCAGATAAATTTTCAACTTCAAAACATATGTGATGGAACCCTCCTCCCTTCTCAAGAAATTTTTTTACTGGTGAATTATCTCCAACAGGCTCAATTAATTCAATTCTAAATTCCCCCAATTTCATAAAACATACGTTAACTTTTTGAGTTCCGATTAAAGTTGGGATTGTAGTTTCGTCAAAGTCTATAAATTTTAAAAATTCTCCCAGAGAATCCTGAATTTTTTTCACTATGATTCCTATGTGGTGAATTTTCATTTTATTTTTATGCAAAATTTACCCTCTTTTCTTTTAGAATATTTTTAATATCATTCACCTTTTTGATTTCAAATGATTCCTCTGTTGTGATACTTACATTATATGCTAATTCAATTTCATCTAAAAGAATGTACACAGTAAAAGAATCCCAACTATCAATTGTTTCTGAATTTGACTGATCATTTATTTGTTCAATTGATATGTTAAAAACTCTAGCAATAATCTCAAATAATTTTTCTTCACTCATTCAAATTTCACCGATAAATGAGTAGGAATTTTAATTGAATTTTGTAACAAAAATACCCAATCTTCTTCCTCTTTTTGAAAACCAAAATCTGAAAGAAAATTTTCTGCAGGTTTATTTTTCTCAGTTGGAATAAACTGTGCTTTAATTTTTTTAATTCCTTCTTTCTTTCCAATCTCGATTATCTTACTTAGAATCCCTTCTTCTATACCTCGTCCAATTATTCTACAACTAAGAAGAAATGTATCCAAAATCCATTCTTCATTATTTTTTTTAATAATGAACATATTCGTTATTCCACTTTCTCCAAATTTATCTTCAACTTCTGCACACCCAACAATCATTTTATCGTCTTTTACAAACTTTTTAATTTCTTCCTCTTGATATCTTTTGGTTGTAAGATTGAATTGATTAGTTTTTAATGATAGTTGAGAAATTCTTGGAATCGAAAATTTATCTGCTAGTCGAATTTTTACTTTAATATCTAATTTTTTAAGATACTCTTCTAAGTTTTTTGTTGTTGATTCGAAAACATGTCTATCATATTCTTGTCTATACATTTTTGCTCTCTTAAAATCATCATCAGTTATTTTTAATACATTAAAATCATTCAAACCTCTTAAGATCAACGCATAAGATGATGGATCTTTTGGTAAATCAATAGTCTTAATTTCAGGCATGCTGATTTTAATTAGTTCTCTGTTTACTGGGTCATCATCAAAGAAAACCATACTATCTGATCCGATATTCAATTCATTTGATATATCCCTCATATTGGCTATCTTATCATTCCAATTTATCTTCAAACAAGCAAAATCATCTTCTTTGAGAATCATATGCGGATGCTCTTTGATTACTTTCATAGCATCTTTTGAATTATTTTTACTATTAATTGCCAGAATTATGCCACTTTTCAATAATGATTTTATTACTTTTTGAAATTCAATAAAAGGTCTTCCCGCAGGATCTGGTCCTAATTTTATTCCCTCTATTCCATCTTCTCCAACTATTCCTCCCCATAAAGTATTGTCTAAATCTAAAACAATACATTTCTTGTTTAATCCTAAAATGGGTTTTAGATAACCAACAAATTCATAAATCAAATATGGAATAATATCAAATGATATTTTGATATCTCCCAAAAACATTTTTTTATATTCTAAAACATTTCTTTCTCCATGTTTTGTAACAAACGAATTAAAATCATACAAATAAACTGAATCTTGGTTTTTAGATAGTTCCTTCAATTTTTTATTTATATGTAAAATAATATCTTTTAAACCAAATTCCATTTTTGATTCAAATATGCCAAATGGACTATAGGTAGGGATTACAAAATTTGTTATAACAAGTTTTGATTGAATCTTTTCAGTTATAATTTTAATTAAATTTTCAAGTTCATAATATTTCTCTTCAGCAAATTTTCTTCTATCCTCCTCTGAATATTCATATGGAAAATAAAATAATTTATCAAGAATTGTTCTATCATCAATTAGCAAAAAAATAATATCCGGTTTAAATTTGTATAAATCACTATTTTCATTTAAAATTTCTTCATTAAATTGATTATATGGAGCATTGTATGTTATACAATTAATTTTTTCTTGGTTACATTGAACTTGGATAGTCTCTTCAAATCCATTGAGTGTAAAACTTCCAAGAAATGCTATACGTATTTTTTTTCCATAATTTTTTGATTTAATAATTTTCTCCTGATTTATGTAATAAGATAATTTTTTAATTTCCATATTCTATTAAAATTCTGTTTCAATGATAAAAACTCTATGCATCATTATTTTTCTTTCAATTAATTAATCAAATGTTTTCTTCTTAAAGGTTAAAGGCAACTTATATTATTTTAAATTAAATGGATACAGAATACACTGATGCATTTTCAATGAATGAGGCAGAATTAATGGAATTTTATAATTTGAAGGGAATATTTGGTAAATTAAGACTAAGAATTTTCATTCTTAAAAATTGGATACTTCATTCTTTGGCATATTTTTCTCCACACTCAGGATTTGCAATTAAAATGCAGAATGCTAGAGGTGTTCAAATTGGTAAAAATTGTCATTTTTGCCCTTATGTTCAGATTGATATTATTTATCCTCAATTAGTTCAAATTGGTGATAATGTAACATTGGGTTCCAACTGTATGATTTTTGCTCACATGAATCCTACAGCTAATCTATTTTTAAAAAAAGGAGAATACAAACGAAAAGTTGAACCCGTTATAATCAAATCAGGTGCAGTACTTACGCCTGGTTCAATCGTTTTATCTGGAATAACAATTGGAGAAAACTCAATTATTTCTCCTGGAAGTGTTGTAACACAAGATGTTCCAGATTACTGTGTAGTTGTAGGCAATCCTGCAAGAGTTGTAAAAAAAATTAACCATTGATGAAAAACTCAAATTTTTAAAAGAGTTAAAATTTAATTAAATATCTTGAACTTATTGGGAATTGATTTTGAAGAATGGTTTCATCCTGAATTAATACAAAAACATCACAAACCCAAATCTCCTGAATTGTATATATCTAAAGGAATTGATAAAATTTTAGAATGGTTACGAAAAAATGAAACATTTGCAACATTTTTTGTTGTTGGAGAAATATTAGAATCAAAACCTGAACTTTTAGACAAAATTCTTGACAATGATCATGAAATTGCATTTCATACTATGCATCATACACGATTAGATGATAGTATTTCTAAAGAATCCTTTTCAAATGAACTTAAACAATTCTCTAAATTAACAAATAAAAAATCAAAAGGTTTTAGAGCTCCTAGCTTTTCATTAGCACCATCATCTTCTTGGGTGATTGACACTTTAATTGAAAATGGATATGTTTATGATAGCAGTGTTGTTCCTGTGAAAACTAGATTATATGGAATTAAAAATGCTCCAACAAGTCCTTATCTAATTTCTTCAAAGTCTATAAATCAACATGATCCATTTGGTAAAATAATAGAATTCCCGTTGCTTGCAACAAAGCTATTAGGAAAACATATTCCTGCAGGTGGAGGATTCTATCTTAGAGCATTACCTTTGAGTATAATTCGTTCAGCAATTATATCATCAAATAAATTAGAAACTCCTGCCACCTTTTACATTCATTCATGGGAACTAGTACCTGAATTAATGCCTAAAGTAAATTTACCTATTGTAGATAATTTTATCACATATTATAATCTCAAAAAATCACCACAAAAAATGACTAAAATTATTAAAGAATTTGAATTTACTTCATTTGAGAGATTTTTATCAAGTAATCTAAATAAATTCAATAAATCAAAGGAGTTTAATTCATCATGAAAACTTTAAAATTTATTTCCATAGAACACCCTCTAAAATTTTATGGAATTCCTGGTTTAATTTTTTTGGGGATTGGTTTATTCTTTACAATAATGACTATTCAGGGATTTACAGAAACTCGACAAATTCTATTAAGTTCATCAATAATTGGATTTGGCTCAATAATTTTTGGAACTATTCTTTTGTTAACATCTATAATTCTTTACACACTTGTTACTCTAATTAAGGAAAGTTCTGAGTGATAATATGAAAATTATTGTAACTGGTGGAGCTGGGTTTGTTGGTTCACATTTATCAAAATTACTCGTCAAGAAAAAACATTTTCCCATTATAGTTGATAATTTGAATAGTGGTCTATATTCCAATGTAAAATATCTAGTTAATGCACATAATGCCAAATTTATCAAATGTGATATTAGAAATTTTAAAAAAGTAATGCAATTACCAAAAGTAGATGCGGTAATTCATTTAGCAGCTATAGCTAGTGTTGTTGAATCAATTGATAATCCAAATTTAGTAAATGATGTAAATATTAATGGTACTTTAAATATTCTTGAATTTTGTAGAAAAAAGAAAATTAAAAAACTTGTTTTTACATCATCAGCAGCAATTTATGGCGATTATGAAAAAAAAATTAATGAAACATCACCCACAATTCCTACTTCTGTATATGGTTCTACAAAATTAACAGGTGAACAATATTGTAAAATCTATTCAGATCTATTTGGAATCAATATTACAGTATTAAGACCGTTTAATATTTTTGGACCTCATCAAAACGATGCATACGCTGGTGTAATTTCAAAATTCATGGATAGATTAAATGAAAATAAATTACCTATAATATTTGGAAATGGAAAACAAACAAGAGACTTTATCCATGTCGATGATGTAACAAAGGCATTTTACTTAGCACTTAAATATAAAAAGAAAAAATTTGATTTTTTTAATCTTGCAACTGGAAAATCTACATCTATCAATAAATTATCTAAAATTTTCCTTTTAGCAGCAAAAAAACCAAATCTTAAACCTATTCATAAGAAATCTATTCCTGGTGTAGTTGTTCATAGTTCAACAAATCCAAAGAAAATTAAACAAAATCTACATTTTATTCCAACAATCAGCTTAAGAGATGGAATAACAAAATTCGTAAATTCTCATGTATTGTATAATGATAAATAAATAAATTTAAGACTGACCCGTTTTTACCTGTGTTGATTAATAATGAATATACTTGCAATTGGTGCTCATTGGGATGATATTGAACTTGGATGTGGTCTTACCCTTAAGAAATTAAAGGATAAAGGCCATAATATTTTTTCAGCAGTTGTATGTAACTCTCAATATGGAAAAGATGAAAATGAAGGAATGAAAGAATTTGAAGCACTAGAATGTGGTTCAAAATCATTTGAGTTAATTGGGGCAAAATATATCCCAACTGAAAAAGAACCTAATAGCCAATTAGCATATAATAAAAAAACAATGCAAATTTTTGAAGCAATTACAAATGATCATAATATTGATACCGTTTTTACTCATTGGTATGGAGATCTAAACACTGATCATAAAGCAACATGGGAAATATCAAAAACTGCATTTCGAAATGTAAAAAATTTCTTCATGTTTCAGTCTAATTCATATGGTGACAATGTAAATATTTTTAAACCAAATTTTTACTTCAGTTTCAATTCAAAAGAATATGGTTTTAAAGAAAAAATTTTATCCCAATATACTACTGAATGGAATCGTAGAAAAAGTAGATGGACTAGAGAGATTTTTGAACGAGAACGGTATTGGGGATTTATTTCAGGTAATGATTATGCTGAAGGATTCCAAATAGGAAAAATTGTAGATTTTTCATGTAATAAAGGAGAATGAGTTTTGACAAACCAAAATATTGATGATAATGTTCTTCTTGGTGAAAATTGTAATATTGGTAAAAATATAATATTTAATGGAGATGTACGAATTGGAAATAACTGTACAATTGGAAACAATGTACTACTACAATCAGTTTCAATTGATGATAATTCAACTATTCAGGATAATTCTATTATTGGATATAGTACAATTACTGGACACTATTATGATCAAAAACAATCTCAAAAAAGTTATGATGATTTAGATCATTCAAAATATGCTGTAATTATTGGCAAAAATGTTCTAATTAGAACTGGAGTTACAATTTACCTTGATGTGAATATTGGTGATAATTGTTGGATTAATCATAATGCAATAATCCGAGAACAAGTAACAATTTCCGAGGATTCTACTCTTGGTTCAAATACAATTTGTGAAAATAATGTTTCAATAGGCAAAAGATGTGCCATCCATAATAATACCATGATTTGTGCTAAAACATTAATTGAATCATTTGTGTTTATTGGGCCTGGAGTCTCTTTTACAAATAATTCTCCTATTGGTCATTTGCGTGATGTTCCATCTACAATTAGAGGTGCAAAATTACGGTTAGGTTGTGCTATTGGCGGTGGTGCTACAATATGCCCGGGAGTTGAAATAGGTACTGAAGCAATAATTGCTGCTGGTGCTATAGTTACAAAAGATATTCTTCCAAGGATTATTGTTGCAGGAAATCCTGCTAAAAAAATTAAAGATGTGGAACAACAAAGTTACATTCAAGAAAATTTTCGTAAACAATATGGAATTTAAAAATTATTTACTTCTAAAATTTTACATATTATTATAATACCATAAAAATACAAATATCTAGATTAAAATATGAATATTTTAATAATTCATGAAGTAGACTGGGTAAAAAAAGTTACATATGAAATACATCATTTATCAGAACTTTTTTCTTTAAAAGATCATAATGTCTATGTAATAGATATCCCAGATCCAGAAAAGTTCTCTCTAATTAGTGGAACTAAAAATGATGTAGAGCATTATCACAGAATATATGAAAAATCTTCTGTAAAACTTTTTAGAACACCAACAATTTCAATAAAAGGATTACATAGAATTTCAGCATATTTTACATCATATAGTTTCATAAAAAAAATCTTAAAAAATAATGATATTGATATAGTTCTATTATATTCAATTGTTACAAATTCAAAAGCTGCAATAAAAGCATGTAAAGAATCAAACATACCAATCATTAATAGAACATTTGATGTAGCTCATGATCTTATTGATGAAAAATATTTAAAACATATTGTTAAAAAAATTGAAAAATTTGTCTATCCAAAATTTGATCAAGTTATAGCAAATACACCATTTATGAAAAAATGGTCAGAAGATTTACTAGCTAAACATGTTATCGTTATTCCACAAGGAGTAGATTCAAACATCATGAAACCATTATCAAAAGATTTGCAACTCCAAAAAAGTCTTGACATCAATACCTATGATAGAGTTATAATGTATTTGGGAAGTATACATTCTATTTCTGGTTTACCAACAATTTTAAATCATATTCCAAAAATAATTAAACAAATTCCTAATTTCAAATTACTTATTGTTGGTGGTGGTGCACATTTAGAATCTTTGAAAAATATATCAAAACAATTAGAAATAGAACAATTTGTTATTTTTACAGATTATATTCCTTATTTAGAAATTCCAAGATATTGCAGTCTTGCTGAATTATGTATTAATCCTTTTGAAATAACTGATATGACAAAAAAATTATCGCCTGCCAAAATTTTTGATCTTTTAGCTTGTGGAAAATCAACTTTGGTTACCCCTTTAGATGGATTATTATATGATTTTCCAAAAGAATTAGGAGTTTTGATTTATGCAAATTTAGATGATTTTGAAAATCAAATAATTTCATTATTAAATAATAAAGCCCTAGAAAATTATGGGAAAAAAGGCAGGGAATTTGTTGAGACTGCTTTTACTTGGGAAAATGTCGCAGACAGATTTTTAAAAGAATTTGAAAAAAAATTAAATTAATATTATTTACCAATAACTTTTTAATTCCTTCATGACGAGAGCCAACACTAATGAAAATTATGTCTATTTTTGGAACACGACCAGAAATTATTCGTTTGAGCAGAATTTTTTCTTTATTAGATAAAAATTTTGAACATGTAATGGTAAACACAAGTCAAAATTACACAAAAGAACTTAATTCGGTATTTTTTGATGACTTGAATATTAGAAAACCTGATTTTGATTTGAAAGTAAATACTGAAGCATATGGAATTGAAGTAGCAGATGTAATAGTTAAAACTGAAAAACTTTTGAAAAAAGAAAAACCAGATATTTTATTAATTTTGGGAGATACAAATAGTGGACTTTCTGCAATCCCTGCAGCTCATCAAGGTATCAAAATTGCTCATCTTGAAGCTGGAATGAGAAGCTATGATTTTAGAATGCCTGAAGAAAAAAACAGAGTAATGATTGATCATCTATCAACTGTATTATTACCTTATACTCATTACTCTAGAGAAAATTTAATTAGAGAAAATATTCATCCTAGTAAAATCTTTGTAGTAGGAAATCCTATAATTGAAGTAATAGAACATTATATGTCTCAAATTAATAAAAGTAAATCTCTTCAAAAACTAAAACTAAAAAAGAATAATTATTTTCTTGTAACTGCACACCGAAGTGAAAATGTTGATAATCAAAAATCATTAAAGAATATTATTTCTGGTCTAGAAAAAATTCATAAGAAATTTGGTAAAAAAATAATTTTTCCAATTCATCCTAGAACATCTAGTAAAATGAAAAATATTGAAATTCCTAAAGGAATAAAATTAATTGAACCATTAGGATTTTTTGATTTTACATATTTAGAAAAAAATTCTTTTTGTTTGCTAACTGATTCAGGTACGGTTCCTGAAGAGGCACTTTATTTCAAAAAACCATGCGTTACAATTCGTGAAAGCACAGAAAGACCTGAAATGATTGAGGCAGGATCTAATATTTTATCAGGCTTAAAACCCGAAGATATGCTGCGTTCTACTGAATCTATTTCTATGGATAAGCCTAATTGGCAATGGAAGGAAGCTTTAGGCGATGGAAAAACTGCTAAAAAAGTTATCAACATTTTACATGGAAAGTTATACTGAATATTTTTTATACCTGAAATTTTGAATTATTATAATTGACTTTATTGATAACTGGAGGTACTGGTGCTTTGGGTTCAGAACTCAAAAATATTTTCCCTGAATCAATATCTCCATCTCATAAACATTTTGATATATGTAATTCTAATTCTGTACATGATTTTTTTGATAATCAAAAAATTGACACTGTAATTCATACTGCTGCCCTTACTACGGTACGAGGATGTGAAGAAAATAAATCTCAAGCTATGCAGATCAATGTACAAGGAACAAAAAATTTAATTTATAATTTTAAAAATTCCAATCCTCAGGGAAAATTTGTCTATATTAGTACTGCATGTGTTTTTGATGGACATTCTAGTATGTATAACGAAAATTCTACACCATATCCTGAAAATTTTTATTCTTTAACTAAACTTTTGGGAGAATATGTTGTGAACAAATTTAAAAATTCATTAATTATTCGAACGAATTTCATTGCTAGAAAAAAATGGCCGTATCCTAAAGCATTTACAGATAGATTTGGCACATATCTATTTGCAAATCAAGTAGCTTTAGGAATTAAAGATGTTTTAAATGAAAATCTTCAAGATGTAGTTCATATTGTTGGTAATAAAAAAATTTCAATGTTTGAACTGGCAAAAATTACTACTCCTGAAATTCAGCCTATGACATTACAAGAATATTCTGGACCAAAATTAACAATTGATATGAGTCTAGATTCAAAATTCTGGAAAAAATATTCTCTAAAATAAATTAATGAAAATATTATGAAAAAATTAAGAATTTTGTGGCTACATTCTGGATTATATCTATCTGGAGGAGGAACAAGATATGTATCCGAAGCAATTCAAGAATTATCAAAACATCATCATGTAGAACTTTATGTTCAAAAAGCTCTTCCAAAATATATTAAAGAATATAAAAATTCTGGAATTTCTGTTAACGTATTAGATAAATATTCTACTGGTGATTTCTTTTTTTGGATAAATTTTAAAAATCAAATTAAAAATGAAATAAAATTTTTGAAAACAATTGAAAAAAATTTTGATATTGTTATTTCCTCAATGTTTCCAATGAATGTTATAGCTAATTCTTTGAATTTACCTCATCTTCAAAGCTGTTTTCAACCCTTTGCTTTTTTTTGGGATCCTAATATGGTTTCTGAATTACCCTTTTCTAAAAAAATATTTGTAAAATTTCTAAAATTAATTTATGGAAAATATGATTTGAATGCAACTAAAAAATCTAATTATATTTCAACTGTTATCCGTGATATTCAATTTTGGATTGAAAAAGTATATGGATGTAAATCTTTTGTAAATCCTGCTGGTGTAAATACTACTTTTTTCAAACCAACATTTGATTTAGAATTAGACAAAAAGTATCATGGAAAAAAAATTATTTTACATAGTACTGATTGGACTCCATTAAAACGAACTGACTGGTTAATTGATCAATTCTCTTCTCTTCAATCAAAAGCAGATAATTTGGTTTTATTAATTATGGAAGCTAATCTACAAGGGACTGAACGAGAAAAAGTCATTAAAAAAATTAAAGAAAAAAATATTAAAAATATTGAATTGTGTGGATTTGTTCCTGAAAATAAACTACCTGCCTATTATTCTTTGGCTAACGTGTGTGTGTATTGTGGAATTGGTGAGGGTGCAGGATCAGCTAGCTATATTGTTTTAGAATCTATGGCTTGTGAAACACCTGTACTTAGAACAAATTTAACTCATGATGAAGTAGAACATGAAAAAACTGGATTCTTATTTGAACCAAACGATGAATTAACGTTTAAAGAATTTTTAAAAAAATTACTAGATGATCCAAATTTAGCTACTGAATTTGGCAAATCTGGAAGAGAATTTGTAATAAAACATCGTTCATGGGAAAACTTTGTTCTAACTTGGGAAAAATATTTTGTTGAACTTTTAAAATGATTTAACTATTTACTGTCTTTATGATATAATCTACATCTTTATCTGAAATTGAATTAAAAATTGGAATTGTAAATAATTGTTTAAAGATTTTTTCTGCATTTGGACATTTTATGTTTTTTAATTCTGGAAAACACTTTTGATTAGAAATAGGGATCCATGTCTTTCTACAATCTATTCCATTTTTAATACATTTTTCAATGATTTCATCTCTTTTATTTTCTGAATCAACTTTTCCAAAAAATAACATGTAAGCATGTTTTGAAACAAAATCGGGAATTTTTTGAAATTGAACATTCTTTATTTCTTTTCTATATCTTAAAGCAACTTTATTTCGTTTATCAATAAATTTTTCAATTTTTTCCAATTGTTGAATTCCTAAGGCTGATTGTAAATCTGTTATTCTAAAATTTGTACCAAATATATCATGAACATATCTTTCATTATTTGTTCTACCATGGTCCTTGATTTGTTCTATCTTTTTGATCATTTTTTTATTTTTTGACATAACACATCCACCCTCAATTGTTGTTATGGGTTTTGCAATATGAAAACTAAATGTAGAAATATGATTAAATGAACCTAACTTCTTTCCCTTAAATTCTGAACCTAATGCTTCTGCTGCATCTTCTATTAAAATAAAATTATGTTTATTTGCTAATTCTGAAAATGCTTCTATATCTACTGGTAAACCACCTACATCGACAATTATTACTGCTTTAATTTTATGAAGATTAGTAGTTTTTTCTAGATCTTTTATGGACATATTCAAAGTATTAGGATCTATATCTATTGGAATTATTTCTGCCCCTAGAATTTTTGCGGATGTTGCTGTGGCAATAAATGTAAATGCTGGTACAGCAATTTTATCTCCTGGTTTTATTCCATGTGCTAATAATGCACAAATTAATGCAGATGAACCATTATTTACAACAACACAATTTGATGAAATGTATTGTGCCAAATTATCTTCAAACTGATTTGTGACTTTTCCTTGACTTAACCATCCTGAATCAAATACTTTTAACAAAGCATTTCTTTCTTCATTTCCAAAATCAGGTTTACTCATGGGAATCTTAAATTTTTTAATCATACAAATTGTCTCCTCTCAACGAATAAAAATCACACATTTTATACTGATTAAATATAGACCTAAATTAAAAATCATTTCTCAATTTCTTGCCAAATTTTTAATCTTTTTGAATTATCCAATTCTTTTTTTTTAAAAATTGCCATACTGATCACATTTTTGTATGTATCATTTTTGTATTCATCATTTACAAAAATCCCTTCTACTCTAAATCCCAACGTTTTGTATAATTTAATGGCTATTTTATTATCCTCATTTACCGTCAGCCAAATTTTTTCCAATCCTGATTCCCATCCTGTTTGAATCATTTTACTACAAATTTGTTTACCTAATCTTTTTCCTTGAAAATTATCCCCTATGACAATTCCTAAAATACAACTATGTTTTTTTGTGGATTTTTTAAATAATGTAAGAAAACCATACGCTATTAGTTCATTATCTATATGCACAAAAAATTTTAATTTATCCTTTCGATTTAATTCATTTTGAATTATTTCTTCAATATTTTCTTTAGAAATTTCATCAAAATAACTAAAATTAGAAACTGTATCTTCTCCCAAGTTTAAAAGAAATTCTTTAAGATATTCTTCTTTTGTAGAGTTTGAAATTCTAATTTCTGACATTTTTTTTATTCATATATCTTGAAAATACTTGTGCCTCATCAGGATAAAGAGGAGCATCCCATGGCAATGCATTTCCATCCATATACATTTTCCATCTTTTAATATCTTCATCCATCATTATTTTTACTAATTTTTTAAACGTGATTTTAGGTTTCCATGATAATTTTCTTTTTGCTTTATTTGGATCTCCTTTTAGATATCTAACCTCTAATGGTCTAAAGAATTTTTTATCAATTTTTACAAATTTTTTCCAATTTAATCCTACGAGATCAAATGCTTCTTCAACAAATTCTTGAACAGTATGTGATTCACCTGTAGCAATTATAAAAATATCTGGTTTTTTTAATTGCATTATTTTATGCATTGCTTCAACATATTCTGGTGCATATCCCCAATCTCGTTTTGCCTTTAAATTTCCTAATGTCAGAGATTTTTTTAATCCTAATGAAATTGCAGCTACACTATTTGTAATTTTTCTTGAAACAAATTCTATGCCACGTAATGGTGATTCATGATTAAACAAAATACCTGGAACTGCAAACATTCCGTATGCATCTTTGTATGTATTGGTAATTTCATGAGCATATAATTTTGCTGCAGCATATGGACTTGCTGGTAAAAATGGAGTTTGTTCATTTTGGAACTTAGAATTATTATTACCATACATTTCACTACTTGATGCTTGATAAAATTTTATTTTTGGATTAACATGTCTTATTGATTCTAAAATCTTTGTAACTGCTAATCCAGTAATTTCTGCATTTCCTATTGGTTGTTCAAAAGCTGTACTAACAAAACTTTGAGCAGCTAGATTGTAAACTTCATCTGGTTTTGAAATAATTAGTGCCTCTAATAATGAAGCCATATCAAGTAAATCAGCCGGAATGAGATGCACTTTTGAATATATGCCTAAACTTTGTAATCTCCAAAAATTTGGGGTTGATAATCTTCTATAAGTTCCAAATACTTTGTATCCTTTCGTTAAAAGAAATTTTGCTAAGTAACTTCCATCCTGACCAGTGATACCTGTAATTAACGCTTTTTTCAATTCAATTCACCTGAATTTTTTCAAATTTATCATTAATATGAGTTAATATCATAACTTTTGATATTTTGATACAGCTATTAGAAATATTGCTTGCATTGAAGTTCCTAATACCATTGCTGCTGCCACTCCATTTATTCCAAACATATTACCTAAAATAATAATTGATGTTACAAAAACACCTAGGAAAATTAATGAACCAATTAAAACAATTCTACTTTTCCCCGCCCCTAATATTTTTGAATTATAAGTTGTTGTGATTGTAGCTGGAATTAATGAAAGACTAATAATTTGAATAAGTTGTATTACCTCTATAAATTCTGGAAATAATATAGGGGATATGATAGGGAATACAACTATTCCTATTATGGCAAAAATTACAGAAATGATTATGATTGATTTTTTCAAATTTATGTTTGCATTTCCACTTGCATCATGTGGAAGAGTGTATTGAAAAATTACAATAGGTAAAAGTGTTAAAATTGAAAAAAATTGTATTGCTAATTGGTAATTTCCAAGTAAAACAAAACCTAGTAATGGAGCAATAATTAATTTATCTATGTTTCCATTAAATGCAGCAATTAAATCCATAAAATAATTATTTAACATAAATTCTCTTTTGAGTTTTAAAACTGAAAAATCGATTTTCCCATTTTTTAATTCTTTTATGATTTTACCAATATATGGTAAAAATGAAATTCCTATTCCTAGAATAACACCTTCTATACCCATAATCTGGAATAATGAAAATGCCAAAATAACTAGTAAAATTTTTTGTGTAATTATGTATTTTGCATATTCTTTATACGATTTTCTCCCCAAAAGATCTGATGTTACTAATGTAAAAATGACAAACCCAATAATGTAAACACTTACTCCAATGTCATTTAGAAATGCAACAAATACAACTATTGATATAATAATTGATGATACTATTGTGCTCAAAAATATTGGAGATTTAATTTTAGTTTCTTTTGAACCATATACCATTAATGTAGTTGCCGAACCAATTAGTGAGATTCTTGATGCAAGTATTGCAATTGCTAACAAATAACTTAGTTGACCATAAAGTTCTGTGCCTAACAACGGTGCCATTCCCAACCAAAATAAAGCTCCTATGATAGTTGTAATCGCTGTTCCTATACTGATCGTTGATAAACCTTTGAAATTTTGATAAATTGTTTTTATCTTTTCTAACAATTTCATTTTTCTTTTCCCTTACTATTTATTTTTCTAATTATATCTACAAACAAATAAAATAATCCTTCAACATTCCAAATAATCAATGAATCCAAATTTTTAATAAATATTTTTACTCCAAAATTTTTCAAAACCCATTTTGTCATAGGATAATTTACAAATAATATTTTCAAAAAATTTAACCTCATTTTTCTTTTAAAATTAAAAAATCCTCCTGCTGAAACCCCTTCATCACCCCTTAACATTAAAACTTCATCAATAACGTGAATATCTCCATGTTTTAATGCATTAATAATTGTAGGTAGATCATAAGTTGGATCAGTATTTGTAACGATAATTTTTTTTAATTGTTCTGTTCTAAAAACACCATAAAAAATATGATGATGGCCTCTTGATTTTAAATATAGTCTTATTTTTTTTTCAAATTTCCCTTGTGTAGGAATATTTTTTAATGGAGAAAATTGCTTATAGATTTTTTTTTTAATTTTTAAAATAATTCCATCATCTTCACAAATTTTCATATTGTTTGTTTTTTCTCCAAAATATTTTACTTGAGAAGCACTACACACTATATTTTTATTATTTTTTAACACTTCAACATTTTTTTTAACAAAATCTTCTGAAATTTTATCATCTACAGCAGTCCATAAAAAATACTCACCTTTAGCTTGTTTTAAAATATATAAGAAACTTTCAAACCCAATATTATTTTTTTGCCTATGATAAATTATTCTTTTATCTTGTTTAAGAAATTCTTCACAAATTTCCTTTGTATTATCTGATGAAGCATTATCAGAAATAATTATTTCAAAATCCGTGTCTATTTGTTTAAGAATTGAAGTAATTTTTTCTTTTAAAAATTTCTCTCCATTATATACTGGTAATCCTATAGTAACTTCTGGCATGTTTTCTACTAATCATCGAGTATCTAAAATCATAATATATTGTTCTAATCATTGAATCTAAACTAAATATATTGAATAAAATTACATATCATATTAAGGTGGAAAAATGAAAGTAGTTATTCTCGCTGGAGGCAAAGGAACTAGAATTATTGAAGAGACTATCAATAAACCAAAACCTATGATATCAATTGGAGAGAAACCAGTTATTTGGCATATAATGAAAACTTATGCACATTTTGGATTTAATGATTTTATAATTTGCTCAGGATATAAAAAAGAGATTTTAGAGAATTACTTTAAAAATACTTCTGAATCTTGGAATGTATTAGTGGAAGATACTGGAATTAATACCATGACTGGTGGTAGATTAAAAAGAATACAACGTCATGTTGAAAATGACTCATTTTGTTTCACATATGGAGATACATTAAATGATTTGAATATTTCTGAGTTAGTAAATTTCCATAAAAAAAATAAAAAACTTGCAACAGTGACTGCATGTCAACCTCCAGAAAAATATGGCATTTTAGAATTAAATGATAATATTGTTTCTGACTTTAAGGAAAAACCTGTTAGAGACGGTGAATGGGTAAATGGTGGTTTTTTTGTTTTAGAACCTTCAATTTTTGATTATATAGAAAATGATTCTACTATTTGGGAGAAAGAACCCATGAAAAAATTGTCAAAAGAACATCAACTAGTTGCTTTCAAACATATTGGATTTTATCAACCAATGGATACTATGAGTGATAAATCAAAATTAGAAAATTTATGGAATTCAAGTAACCCTCCATGGAAGGTATGGGAATGAACTGTCGTTTTTGTAATTCTTCATTAAATGTAGAATTTGCTAATCTTGGCTCATCTCCTTTAGCTAATTCATTTATTAAATCCGAAAATTTTAATTTGTATGAGCCTTTTTTCCCATTAGAAGTTTTTGTTTGTTCAAAATGTTTTCTAGTACAATTAGATGAATTTGAAAATCCTTCAAACATATTTTCTGAATATGCGTATATGTCATCTTTTTCAAATTCTTGGCTAAATCATATTGAAGAATTTGTAAATACTTGCATTGAAAAATTTGATATTAAAAAGGATAAACAGGTAATAGAAATTGCAAGTAATGATGGATATTTGCTACAATTTTTCCATAAAAAAGACATCAAAACTTTAGGTATTGAACCTGCACAAAATGTAGCTAAAATTGCTCAAGAAAAAAATATTGAAACTATTACAAAATTTTTTTCGGTTGAAACTGCTAATTATTTGGATTCAGTTGGAAAGAAAGCTGATTTATTAATTGCATTTAATGTTCTTCCCCATGTTCCAAATTTGATTGATTTTATAAAAGGATTAAAGATCGCATTAAACAAAAATGGAATTATTGTAATACAATTTTCTGCCTATCTTAAGGAATTAATAGAAAATGTTGAATTTGATGTAATTTATCATGAACATTTTTCATATTTCTCTTTATTTACTTTAGATAAGATTTTTACAAAAAATGATCTTGAAATTTTTGATGTTGAAGAAAATAAAGTTCATGGAGGTTCAATGAGACTTTTTATCAAACATAAAAATAATACAAAATTCCCTATTACAGAACGAAAAATAGAAAAATTAAAAGAAGAAGAAAAATTTGGATTAACAAATATCTCTACTTATAAAAAATTCCAAACTGATATCATTACACAAAAAATGAAAGTATGGGATTTTTTTATAAAATCTAAATCAGATAATAAAATAATAGTTGGCTATGGAGCTCCTGCTAAAGGTAATACCATGTTAAATTATTGTGGAATTGGAATTGATTTTTTAGAATATACTGTAGATAAAAATCCCTATAAACAAGGAATGTTTTTGCCTGGTTCTCGAATTCCTATTTTAAATCCTGAAAAAATCAAAGAAACAAAACCAGATTATTTGTTAATTCTTCCATGGAATCTAAAAAATGAAATTATTGAACAAATGAGTTTCATACGAGACTGGGGTGGAAAATTTGTAGTTCTTACACCCCATGTGGAGATTTTTTAATGATTTTTGAAGAAACTAAACTATCTGGAGCATTTACACTCATTCCAGATAAAATTCATGATGAGCGAGGGTTTTTTGCAAGAACTTGGGATCAAAAAATCTTTGAAGAACATAAACTTAATTCTAATTTAGTTCAATGTAACATATCTTATAATAAAAAAAAAGGGACAATTCGTGGAATGCATTACCAAATAAATCCATATGAAGAATGTAAATTAGTACATTGTACAAAAGGAAAAGCATTTGAAGTGATGGTTGATTTACGAAAAAATTCAAAAACTTTCAAACAATGGCAAGGTATCACACTTGATTCAAATGATAATAAATTATTGTATGTTCCAGATGGTTTTGCTCTAGGTTTTCAAACACTTGAAGATAATACTCAATTATTTTATCAAATGTCTCAAATATACATGCCTGATTTTGCTAGAGGATTTAGATATGATGATAAAATGTTTCAAATTTCATGGCCAATTGATGTCTCAATTATTTCAAAAAAAGATTTATCTTTTCCCATATTTCATGTTTAATTGAAATCAAAAATTATTTTTATGTATGATGACTAAAAACGATATGAATAAAAAAGAAAATCTGATACAAGAAATCAATCTTTTGGGACCTTGGGTACATGGTTACTTTAATTTGGGTAATGGAATTGTTATTCAAGATAAAGATGAATTACAACAGAAAAGACTTTTTTCAACAAGGGACGCATTTTTTAAAATTTTAAAAAATTATTATTCCAAAAAAGAATTAAGAAAAAAAACCCTTTGTGATATAGGGTGTAATACTGGATATTTCCTTTTTGAATTATTCAACAAGTTTCAAGTTAAACATGCATTAGGCATAGAACCCAGACAAAAAAATCTAAAAAAAGCTAAATTTATTGCAAATTTTTTTAATTTACCTAAAAATAAATATCAATTAATAAAAAAGGATATCCTCAGTTCCTCAAAAATTCCATCATCAGATATAGTAATTGTTCCTGGTGTGATGCATCATTTAGACAATCATCTAAAAGCTCTTGAAAAAATTTATGATATTACAAATGAATTATGTATTATTGAAACTATGGTTCTTTCTGACGATTTAAATTCTAAAGAAATTGCAAATCAATTGGAATTAAAGGATATTTTATATCAAAATAAACAATTTCAAAATCAATTTGGAATAATTGGTTTAAAACTTGAAAGTGATACTAATGATGGTTCAACAATACATTCTGGAATTGTTGGTATTCCTACAACTCAGGCACTTGTTTTAATGATGAAACATGTAGGATTTGATAAAGTCCATGTCTTTTATTCCGAAAAACAATTCACAAAAAATATTTTCAATAAAAAATCTTACCGAGATTTTCATTTAGCAATAATTATAGGAATTAAAAAAAAGAAACAAAAATCTGATAATTTTTCAAGTGTAATAAATGATGAAGAAGAAAATCGTTTTCAAACATTTATCCCATTTGATATTATAAAAAAATTATATGATTATGTTAGTGTTGAATCTCCTAAATTTGATTTAAGAGGAATTCCAAAATTAATTTTTGATAGTGAAGTATATTATAATACAAAAAAAGGTGAAAAAGCATCAATAAAATTAAAAAAATTGATTGGAAGAAAAAATTATTACAATTTAATCCAATCTTTTAAACATGCACCATATGAGAAAATTTCTTTTGAATACTCAAAAACTTGTTTTCATGTTAAAAAGTTAGAGGAATCTAAAAAAATATGTGAAAATCTGATAAAGACTCAAAATTTAGATTGGAGGGTGGTTTATTTAACATATTTCTTATTAGCAAAAATCCATTTTGATTTAAAAAATTTTAAACAATCTAGAAAATATGATTTATTGTCTTTAAAATCAAATCCATATTTTTCATTATCAAAAAAATTATTAGTTGATATTGAAAAAATCAATTTAGAGAAATAATTTATTCTTAGATAATTATAGATAGTAAATTTTTCTTATCTGAATGTAATGAATTTGTAAAATTAAAATATGTATTGGAAAAAGTACTTTTTTGTAAACTCTATTTTTATTAATTTTATATTTAATTATTAGAACCAAGGGTTGAAATATGGATTTTTTCGTGTATAAAGGATGAAACTTCTTATCACAGGTTCAGAAAGTTTTGTTGCAAAAGAATTAATTCGTAAATGTAATGGGAAAGAAATTGAAATAATTGGAATTGATGTTCTTCCAAAAGAAAAATCAGAATTTGAATATCACCAAATTGACATTACTTCAAATGATCTAAGTCAGATTATTCCTGATGAATTAGATGCTATAATTCATTTAGCTGCACTTTCTCGTGATCCTGATTGTAAAGGAAAAGCTTACGAATGTTTTGAGAATAATGTGATGGGAACTTTAAATTTAATAAAACATGCCAAAGAAAAAAATGTCAAACAATTTATCTTTGCTTCAAGTGAATGGGTTTATGATGAATTTAAAGAAAATCAATCAAAAGATGAAGATTATCCAATTAATTCATTATCTTTGACGTCTGAATATGCCCTATCAAAATTAACTAGTGAGATAAATTTGAAACAACAACATCTTAATGGATTTTGTAATGTAGCTATTTTGAGATTTGGAATAATTTATGGTCCAAGAAAAAATAATTGGTCTGCTGTTGAAGCGATTTCAAGTCAAATTAAAAATGGTGACAAAATAACAGTTGGTTCATTAAAAAATGGTCGAAAATTTATTCATATTTCTGATATTTGTTCAGGAATAATCAAATCAATTGGTTTGGAAGGATTTCACACGTTAAACATTTGTGGGGATAAAATTATCACTATGAAGGATTTGATAGAAAATTGTGAAAAATTATTTAATAAAAAAATTCAAGTACTTGAAAAATCCCCGAATGAACAAAATCTAAGAAATCCTGATAATCGTAAAGCAAAAGAACTCCTTGGATGGTATCCTGAAATCGGTATTATGGATGGAATTAAAAGCATTGAAAATTTTTTGTAAGGTAATAATTTATAACGATTCTAAAAATAGGTGAAAATCATGAATAAAGAAATTAGAAAAACTATTTTACACATTATTCATAATGGTGGAGCATCACATATTGGTTCAGCATTATCTTTAGTTGAAATTTTAGATGGAGTTTTTAAAAATTGCGATATAGAAAAGATCAAAAAAGAACAAATTGATAGAGATAGAATAATTTTGAGTAAAGGACATGGAACATCTGCACTTTATTCTACAATGTTTCATCACAAGTTAATTTCTGAGAATGAATTAAATACATATTTTAAAAATGGTTCTGTTTTAGGAGGACATACAAGTCATCACGTTCCATTTGTAGAACATTCTACTGGAGCATTGGGTCATGGTTTACCTGTAGGTGTTGGGATGGCTATTGGATTACGTTCAAAAAAATTAGATTCTAAAGTATATGTGATTGTTGGTGATGGTGAATTACACGAGGGTTCTAATTGGGAAGCAATAATGTTCGCAGGCCATGAAAAATTAAAAAATCTTGTTGTATTAGTTGATTGTAATGAACTTAGTCAAGTAGGAAATCTAAATGATTGTTGTTCTATTGAACCATTAGAATCAAAGTTTCGAAGTTTTAATTTTCAAGTATTTGATGTAGATGGTCATAATGAACAAGAAATTGATCAAGCAATAAAAATATGTGATTCTGAATTACCAAAAGTAATTTTATGTAGAACTACAAAGGGTAAAGGAATTTCATTTATGGAATGTAATAACTTATGGCATTACAAATCTCCTCAAGGAGAAGATTTTGAAAAAGCATTATTGGAATTGAATTAAAATGAGAGGTGATTTTTTTGATAGATTACTTGAAACCATGCGGAAAAATGAAAAAATCTTTTTTTTAATGGGTGATACTGGATACAATCTAGTAGAACCACTTTTTGAAGAATTCCCAGATAGAACTTTGAATGTGGGTGTTGCTGAACAAAATCTAATAGGCATTGCTGCTGGATTATGTAGTTTAGGATACGAACCAATTTGTTATGGAATTAGTAATTTCTTAATTCATAGATGTTTGGAACAGATTCGAAATGACCTTTGTATGCATGACTATCCAGTTACTCTAGTTGGTACTTCTACAGGTTTAGATAATGGTGCTCTCTGGGCAACACATTATGTTGTTGATGATATTGGATGCGTTAAACCATTTCCAAATATGCACATTTATTCTCCAAGTAGTGTAGAATCAATTAACAAAGTTTTTGATGAAGTAATAAATTTAAAACATCCAGCGTATGTGAGAATTACAAAAAAAAGTTTTAATGAAAATCAACAAATTCACAAAATAAATCATTTTGTATTAAAAAATGAAAATTCTGACATTTTAATTATTTCTCATGGTAGAATGACTGGTAATGCATTTGTTGCAGCAAAATTTTCTAATGATGTATCTGTTTTTGCAATGGATATGATAAAACCTTTAGACAAGAAAATTGTCAATACTTTAACTGATACTTTCAAAAAAATTATTGTAGTAGAAGATAATTTTAATTCTGGATTGTTTAACTCTATTGCTCAACTTGTTACTGAATTACATATTCATGATGTAGATATCTATTCGATCAGTCCGCCTGAAGACTATGGTGATAATGTGGGGAGTACTGAATATCTTGATGAAATGTATGGATTAACCCCTGAAAAAATAAATGAATTTATCAAAGGATTAAAAAAATAATTATATTAATAATTTTAATTTAATTTTTATTTTAAAATATTTTTATTGATTTTATATATTAAAGAATTAAATCATATGGATTTTTTCTACCCTATATCTTGTTTATTGGAATGGTTCCTGTTAGAATAAGCTTTACAGGAGGCGGAACTGATATGCCTGAATATTTTGAAAAATATGGTGGAAGTGTAATTAGCAGTTCTATCAATCAATTTACTTATGTTCTAATAAAACCAAGATTGGACAATCTTTTTCAAGCATTTTCAACGGATCTTGAAATTCATCAATCAAAAATTAGCTATGAAAAATTAAAATCAATAGCTGGAACTGAAATTGTTGTTTCTGTTTTAAAATATTTAAAATATGATCATGGCGCTGATTTCTTAATTTGTAGTGACGTTCCTGCTGGTTCAGGTCTTGGTGCTTCTAGTAGTTTAACAGTAAATATTGTAAATACAATTCAATTTTTAATGAAAAAGAAAATCTCTAAGCAAAAAATAGCTGAAACTGCATTTCATATTGAACGAAATCTTCTAAAACATCCAATTGGAAAACAAGATGATTATATTTCATCATTTGGAGGATTTAACAGAATTGATTTTAATAAAAATTCTGTTAAAGTTACACCAATAAATATTAAAAAAAGAACTTTATTAGAATTAGAACAAAATTTACTTTTATTTTTTGTAGGAACTACAAGAAACAGTTCCACAATCTTATCAAATCAATTATCAAGAACATCTAAAATGAATAATCAAACAATTAGTTCTTTGCATACTGCAAAAGAATTATCTGATGAAATGTACTCTTCATTAAAAAAATCTGACATAACAAATTTTGGGGAACTACTTCACAAAGGTTGGATCACTAAACAAAAATTTGCAAAAGGTGTAAGTAATTCAAAACTTGATTCTATTTACAAATCAGCTATGTCTTCTGGTGCATTGGGTGGAAAGCTTACAGGAGCAGGTGGTGGTGGACATTTTCTTTTCTATTGTGAAAAACCTAAACAAAAATCATTAATTAAAAAAATGGAGCATTTAGGACTCAATCATGTCAAATTCAATTTTCATAAAGAAGGTCCAAAAGTTCTAAACTTATATGACTTTAGTAATTAAAAAAAATATGAAAAAGTTGAATAATATTCTTAAAACAATTATTGATTCTAATTTAGATTCGTTTCAAAAAATCCCTGAACAAGAAAATTCTATCAAAAATATAATTCAAATTTTAATTAAGGCTAGAGATAACAAACGGTCAATTTTCACTATGGGTAATGGTGGTTCAGGTTCTACTGCATCTCATTTTACATCTGATCTTTTAAAAACAGCTATTACAAAAAATAATAATCGTTTTTCTGCATTTTCCTTAACTGATAATTTACCTGTTATTCTTGCTTGGAGTAATGATTCTTCTTTTGAGAACATTTTTGAGGAACAATTAAAAAATCATCTTAAGAAAAATGATATTTTGATAGGTTTTAGTGGTAGTGGAACTTCAAAAAATCTTATTTCTGCATTTAGATATGCAAAAAAAATTGGAGCTACTTGTATAGGAATTACTGGAATGAAAGGTGGTAATTTTCCTAAAATTTGTGATTACTGTTTTTTTGCTCCAAGTAATAATATGCTAATGATAGAATCTATTCATTTGACTTTATGTCATATTATTGTTGAATCGATCAGAAAGTTGGGTACGCCTAAATTTAATTATGATTAAGAATAAAGCAGTTTTTTTTGATCGTGATGGAGTATTAAATGAAGAAAGAAAAGATTATGTAAAATCTATTTCTGAACTTAAAATTTTTCCTTATATCGGAAATGCAATAAAAAAATTACAGTCTTCAGGATTTTTGATTTTTGTTATTACCAATCAATCTGCAATTAATAGAGAATTAACATCTATTGAAAATATTAATGACATTCATTCAACAATTCAAGATTTCCTTAAAGATTTTGATACTAAAATAAGTCATTTTTATTTTTGTCCACATAAACCTGATGAAAACTGCTCATGTCGAAAGCCAAAATCGGATTTATTTTTTCAGGCTGCAAAAGAATTTGATATTTCATTAAAAACTAGTTGGATGATTGGAAATAATGATTCTGATATAATTGCAGGTAACAATGCTGGTTGTACATCTATTAAGATTAACTCTAAATCTGAATTCCTAGACTCGATTAATTTAATCTTGAAATCTTCCTAACAGATATTAAAATCATGATATAGTTTCATACTGTTGAAATCAATCTTAATTATTGGTGGTAGTGGATTTGTTGGTAGTGTTTTCACAAAATATTTTTCACAAAAATATTCAATACATGTAACATATAATAAAAATAAACCCTATTTTGATATTCCTTCCTCAAAAATTGATCTCATAGAAAATAAACAAGAAATTCAAGATTTGATATTAACCTTAAAACCTGATATTATATTTCATACAGTTGCATATCCTAGTGTTGATTTTTGTGAACAAAATCATGAATTGACAGATGATTTACATGTTAATTCAATCAGAAAAATTTCTGATGTTGCTAAAATGGTTAATTCAAAATTGATTTTCCTATCAACTGATGCAGTTTTTAACAGTATGGATAAAATTAAGTTTAATGAGGATGATAAAACAAATCCTATAAACTATTATGGAAAATCAAAACTATCAGCTGAAAAAATAGTTTTAAACAGTTCTGAACAAAATATTGTATTGAGAACATCTGTAATTTATGGATGGCATGAAAAATCAAGATTTACAAATTGGATTATTTCTAGTTTAGAAAATTCTAAAATTGTGGATCCTTTTATTGATCAATATAATACACCTACACTTGTAGATGATTTAGTTAAATCCATTCAGTATATCATTGAAAAAAATATTTCTGGTTTATTTCATGCAACTGGTAAAACATGTTTGAATAGATATGAATTTGCATTAATCATTGCTGATATTTTTAATTTAAATCAAAATTTAATCAAATCTGTAACAAAATTAGAAAAAAAACAGGATGCCCCAAGACCTTTTAACAGTTGTCTAGATTCATCAAAATTAGAAGATTTTTTAGAATTTGAATTTTCAGATATTAAAAAAGGTGTTAATTTTATCTTTAAAAGTAAACAAAATAATAAAGAAAATTTTTCTTAATATTAATTATTTTTCATAAATTGATGGTAAAATAGATTCAAATATTTCTTTTGCAATAATTTTATTTCCTTTGTCTCCTACATGACCATAATCAAAATACATTGGTTCTTTAATACCATCAAAAATATTGGTCAAATCTTTTGTTAGTTCACATGAATCATTTAATTCATTTAGAGGACTCTTTAATTTTTCTAATGCATATCTTACTGAAATCGATTCATCCATTTTTGATAATTTTTCTTCGTATGGTGTGAGTTCTTTATTTCCTGTGCCTAATATTGGTTGAAGAAAAATCATTGTTTTAAATCCCTCATTATTTCCTAATGAACACATTCCTTCCCATCTGTTTTTCCAGGTATCACTCATTTTTTCAAGTCTATTTTCATCATAATCTATTGAAGTTTGTGATTCATTTATGACATAATTAATAACATGAGGCGTTCTATAATATGCCATTAGTTCTAGGAAAATATTTTTTAAACTATTTTTAATTTTGTCTTCAGAATTTGGAGCACCAATATCTATTTGATTTTTTATTGCATTATCTGCATCATTCCAACCATCATAGATTATTATTAAATCAGGTTTCAATTCTAGAAGATAATTTTTAATTAAAAATTCTTCTCTAACTGAATTTGCTCCAGAAATTCCTGCATTAATTACTTCAATTTTATTTTCAATATCATTATCAAAAAATTCTTGTAAATATCCTGAAATTGTTGTTTCATCTGAACTTGAACCGCCTCCAAAAACTGTTGAACCTCCAACAACAAAAATTCTAAATGTTTCTTTTTCTTTTTGAATTTCTCCTCCTCTAAATCCCAATGAATTGATATTAATCATTTCATAATGTTGATTGGGCTTATTTTGAGTTATATCTGGTTTTATGAATAATATTTTTCCATGATCTGAACAAATTTTTTCATTTTCTTCATTTGTTAACTCATCATAAATTCCACTATCTAAAATTGCACATTTGTGTATTGGAATTTCATAAATTCTAGCTGCCCCTTCAAAAATTATCCCTATTGTGAGTAATAACATTAATCCAAAAATAAATTGTTTTTTGTATGATACTCTAGCTGACATTTTTATTTCCTTTTAATCAAAAAATTACCCATTACTAAATAATCCATGTCTGTTTTGATTAACATATTATGTGCTTGTTCTGGCGTATTCACAATAGGTTCTCCTCTTACATTCATTGATGTATTTACTAATACTGGTATTCCAGTAATTTCTTTAAATTTACTGATCAAATCATAATACAATTCATTTGTTTTTCTTGAAACTGTTTGAATTCGTCCTGTTCCATCAACATGTGTTACAGCTGGAATTTTTTCTGGTTCCTTGACTTTTGTGACTAATAGCATATATGGTGATTCAATATTTGTGTCAAAATACTCTGAAGTATGTTCTTTCATTATGCTAGGTGCAAATGGTCTGAAACTTTCTCGATGTTTGATTTTCTCATTTAAGATATTTTTCATATCCTCATTTCTAGGATCAGCTAAAATACTTCTATTTCCTAAAGCTCTTGGACCCCACTCCATTTTTCCTTGAAACCAACCAACTACATTCTCTTTGGCAATGAGATTTGCTGTTTTTTCTAACAATTCATTTCTTTCAAAAAATTGAAAATTAATATTATTGTCCACAAGAAATTCCTTTATTTCTGAATTTGAATACTGAGGACCAAGATATACATTATTTTTTATTCTATAATTAGTCTCTAAACTATTTAATTTTTTTCCAAAATGTGTAAAATATGAATATTGAGCACAACCTATTGCACTACCTGCATCTCCAGGTGATGGTGGGATATGAATTTGTTCAAATGGACCTTCTTTAAGGATTTTAGAATTTGCTACACCATTTAATGCCACACCGCCTCCTAGACAAAGATTTTTTTCTTTGGTTTGTTTATGTACTTGATTAACTATTAAAAGAAGAATTTCTTCAAGTACTTTCTGCACACTTGCACCTAAATCAAAATGAATTTGTTCAAATTTTTCATTTTCTGCTTTAACAGGAATTCCAAATAATTCTGCAAATTTTTTGTTTGTCATTACTTTGTCATATGTAAATGCAAAATATTTCATGTTTAATTTGAAACTTCCATCCTTTTTTACATCAATTAACTCTTTCAATATTAAATCATAAAATTTTGGTTTTCCATATGATGCTAAACCCATTAATTTGTATTCACCTTCATTTACTTGAAATCCTAAAAAATATGTAAATGCAGAATAAAATAGTCCAAGAGAATGAGGCCATCTGATATCTTTGAATAATTCAATTTTATTTTCTTTAGCTCTTCCATATGATGTAGTAGTCCATTCCCCCACTCCGTCAATAGTAATAATTGCCGCCTCATTAAATCCTGATGTATAATATGCATATGCTGCATGAGACATATGATGTGATGGAAATATTATTTTTCCTTTGAATTCTTTTAAACTATTTTTAATTTCAGACTCTATCCATAATCTTTTGTGAATCCATTTAGGAATCGTATCCAAAAAACTTCTTAATCCTTTAGGTGCAACTGAAATATAATTATCTAATAATCTATCAAATTTTAAAATTGATTTATCATAAAATGCAACAGAGTCTAATTGGGTTGCTGAAATTCCTGCTTCTTTCATACACCATTCTATTGATTTTTTTGGAAATCCATCATCAAATTTTTTTCTTGAAAATCTTTCTTCTTCAACAGCTGAGATTACCATTCCATCTTTCATAATTGCCGCTGCTGAATCATGATAATAACATGATAATCCTAAAGTATACAATTTAGTATTGTTTAAAAACATCTCCTGGTTTTGATTTATCTATTGTTATCCAATAACTTTCATCTTGAGAATTTTGTCTTAGTAGATCTATTTTTAAAATTTTAAAATAAATGCCGTAAACTGTGAAAACCGTTACAAATAATATTCCTAAAAATATTTTAGTATTGATTTTCGCAAATATATCAAGTCCTTTAGATAATTTTATTGCAAAAACTTGAGTAATTATCATCATAAAACTAAAGAAAATTAATAAATTTTCAATAGAAAAAATACCCATTGTTGATGTAATTATGAAAAACCAGAATGAAATTCCTAAGGTTGCTGCAATTGCTTTAAATCTAGAACTTGAAATTTCCATATTATATCGGATAGATGAATGCAATTAAACCACTTTGTGCTAATGACGTTACTCCAATCATCATTAATAATAAAATAATTATTGGAAACATGTAGAATTTCCTTTTTTCAATAAATAAACCAAAAATTTGTTTAATAATGCCTATTTTACCAATCAAACTTAAAATAAATCCATAACTTCAATTGAATAAACTTATCTAAAATTTACATGTATACAGATTTTATATCCCTCTAACATCAGAAATGCTCTATGCAAGAAACCAATATTTTGATTACTGGTGGTGCTGGATATGTAGGTTCAGTTTTAATTCCTGAATTAATTAAAGATGGTCATAATGTGACATGTTTAGATCGTTTCTTTTTTGGAGCTGATTTTCTTTCATCACATGAGTTTTCAAAAAATTTGACATTAATTCGTGATGATATACGATGGTTTGATTCAAAAATATTAAAAAAAATTGATTTAGTTTTAGATCTTGCAGCATTATCAAATGATCCTGTAGGTGAATTAGATCCAGGAAAAACAAATGAAATAAATCATTTAGGAAGAGCTAGGGTTGCAAAACTTAGTAAGGAAAATGGGGTTCCTCAATACATTCTTGCATCAAGTGCTAGTATCTATGGAGAACAAAAAGATATTGTCACTGAAGATTCAAAAGTAAATCCATTGACTGCATATTCAAAAGCAAACAGAAAAGCTGAATTATCATGTTTACCTCTAAATGATAATGATTTTACTGTTACTGCATTAAGATTTTCAAGCATTTTTGGTTTATCCCCTAGAATGCGTTTTGATCTTGCAGTGAATAATTTTGTTTTAGATTATTTCCAGAAAGGAAAAATTTCTGTACACGGAAAAAATAACCGTAGACCATTTTTACACATTAAAGATGCTATCAATGCTTACAAATTAGTTATTCAATCTAAAAATAATAAAATTAATGGGCAAATTTTTAATGTCGGAGATGACTCTCAAAATTATTTAATTAATGATTTAGCTATTGAGATAAATAATTCATTACCTAATCCTGTTGAAATTGAAACAAAAGATACTAAAGATCATCGTTCGTTTACAGCATCCTTTTCAAAAATTTCTAATACATTAGGTTTTCAAACATCTCATTCAGTTGCTGATGGTGCCAGAGAAATTTTTGATGCATTACAACATAAAAAATTGATATTTGATGAGAAAATGATTACTGTAAAATGGTATAACAAATTAATTTCTGAACCTTCTCTTTTTAAGAAATTTCAATTAGGAAATAAACTTCTTTGATATAAAATTTTAAAATTTTTTAATTGAACAACTATTTTATTTTCACCCAAGAAAGTTTTTATTAATTTATAATACCAAAATAATTATTGACCTTAAAAACTTCTCATGATTTTTTATTAGTTGATAATATTCAGAAATTAGATGATCTTGGTGATTATAAATCAAAACTAATCATAACTTTTGATTACTCATCACATGTTTTTTTATCTGAACAAAAAATCCCACACACAATTTCTGATGAATATAATTCAATTAAAGAATTAAAAATTATTGAAAAATTAATTTATTCTTTTGGATACTGGTATGATTTACCTTCATTAAAAAATGATATTTTTGAAAATAATATTAATTTAGGCGAATTATTTTTTTCTGAATTTAATAATGAATTAGTTCCATTATTAAAGAAATTTTTTGAAATTTCTAAAATAATAAAATTAAATCCTATTTCTCATTATTTTGTTTCAGAAAATATTTTTGAAATAATATCCATTTTTACATCAAATATTACAAAAATTAAAATGAGAAATCAAACAATTTCTCTTCACAATTCAATTGATGTCCCCTTAAAATTTGGTTCAAAACAGATTACATTGAAACTTAGCACAAAAAATATTTCCAGAATTCAAAAATTGTTGAATATATTTGGTCGATATTTATTTTTTAACAAAAAAATTGTTTTAGATTTTTCAAACATTTTACTTGTTAATTTTACCACTTTAAAAAGTAAAGAACTACTTTTAGAAATACCAAATTTTGATCTTAATGTGATTAAATATGATAGAACAATTCCTTCAGTATGGAACAAACATTCTTTTGATATTATAAAAAATTCGAATTGTATTATAGAAAATGAAACAACATTGTTAGACAAAAAAATTTCAAAAAGAATTAAACAAAATAAAAATACTTTTTTGTCTAAAATAGATTTAATTTTTCTAAATAAAAATCTTGAAAAATATTTTTCATTTGATGAAATGGACTTTTGGTGTGTAGTAAAACCGCTTTTAATTAAATTGTGTAAAAAACGGTTTGTTCAGGCTGCAGAAGAAATTGAATTTGCCACAAAATTATTGGAAAAATATTCTTTTTCAAAAATCCTTCTCTTAAATGAATCATCTATGGTGGAAAAAATTATTATCAAACTTGCTAAACAGAAAAAAATAGATGTTTGTGTTTTACAACATGGTTTATTTTATGATTCTAAAGAAATGATACCAAAAAATCTTTTTGAAAGAACTATTCCAAAAAATCCTGATTATTATTTTGCATGGGGCGAAATTTCAAAAAATTATTTAATTTCAAATGAAATTGATCCAAATAAAATTAAAGTTACTGGTTCACTATTTTTTGATAATATTTTTCAAAACAAAATTCCTACTTATACTGATACAAATTGTATATTATTAGCATCAGATCCATTGGCATTTAATCGTCCCATTGATTTATCAATAGTTCAAAAAGAAAAATATGAAAATACTATAGAAGAAGTATGTAAAATAGTTTCTAAAAATAAAAAAAACTTGATAATTAAAACTCATCCCCAAAAAAATCAAAACGAATCTAAAATAGCAAAAAAAATTAATTCTTCAATTAAAATATTTCATTCTGGTGATATTCATCCACTAATACAATCTTCTGATTTAGTAATTACTACTGATTTGTCTACTGTAATTTTGGAGGCAATGATCATGCAAAAACCTGTCATTTCTATACGTCTAAAAGAACATTATGGTATGCCTGATATTTTGAAAAATTGTACTCAGATCTCTCTAGATTCTTTAGATTCATGGTTAGTATCGTTTTATACTGATCCTACAATTAAAAAAAATTTAATTGCAAAGGGAAATGAATATCTAAATTCTTATTTTTCCAATCAGGGTAAATCTGCAAAATCTATACTTGAATTTTTATGAAAAATCAATTTAATTTAAAATTATTATTAAATTACATTTTTAATATGATGTGTATTTAGATTTATTGTGAAAAAAATTTTTATTTTATCTATAGTTATTATTTTTTTATTACTAACAGGATATATTACATATGTAAACATTTTATCACTTCCTCCTGATTTACTCAATTTTGTGAGAGAACTTAGAGATTCAGGACAGGAAATTCAAAAATCTGTTGAAAGAAGTGCTGGAGTACCATTAAAAGCTAAAGTTATTGATGAAAATTTTACTACTGAGGAATATATTTTAGGATTAAATCAACCTACTACAATGACGTTTGTAGGAAATGATATTTTAATTTTAGAAAAAAATTCTGGTCATGTAAAATTAATTCGTAATGATGAACTTGTATCTGAACCGTTACTTGATTTTGAAGTAGCATCTACTAATGAATCTGGTCTTTTAGGAATTACATCAAATAATAATGATGTCTATATCTATGTCACAGAAACTGAAAATGATGGAGACCAAGCAATTGGAAATAATATTTATAAATTTTTATGGGATGGTAATAATCTTATTAATAAAAAATTAATCAATCAATTATCTAGTGAATCTTCTTGGCATAATGGTGGTGGTATGACTGTTGATTTGAATGGTCAAGTTTTTGCAATTATTGGTGATCAAATGGGGGGTGGTCGACCAGATCTCAAAAATGATTTTAGAATTCTTCAAAATGTAAATAATGGAAAACTTGACGATACTGGAATTATTGTTAAAGTAGGATTTGAAGAAAAAATAATTCAACCAAAACTTTCTGATGACCCTTTAATTCATTATTATGCAGTTGGGATTAGAAACAGTTTTGGTATTTCGATAGATCCTTTTACAGGAAATCTTTGGGATACTGAAAATGGCCCAGAACATTCTGATGAAATAAATTTTGTTCCTAAAAATTTTAACAGTGGCTGGTCTGTTGTTATGGGACCTGCTACTGAAGAACAAATTTCACAAATTTTACCATTAGGCAATTTTCAGTACAGTGATCCTGAATTTAGTTGGGAAAAAACTGTGACTCCTACTGGACTTGAATTTGTTAATTCTGATAAATTTTCAGAATTTAATGGTGATTTGATTGTGGCTAGCTGTAATTACGGTCAGTTATTCAAATTTAGTTTAAATGATCAAAGAGATGGGTTTGATTTTAATTCAGAACATTTACAAGATTTAGTAGCAAACAATATTGAATCTATTGAAGGCCAAATTAATTCTGAACCAATTGATGAAATATTGTTTGGCGATGGTTTTGGTTGTCTTACTGATATAGAATTTGGACCTGATGGAAATCTATACTTAGTATCTTTAACTGATAATGCTGTATATCGGATAACACCAAAAAATTAATTGTTTTATAATTATGAATTCTCAAAATTATACTTGTCTTGAAAAAAATAATTATTCATTTGAAAATTATGAATTAATTCCAATTAGAATACAAGATATGGAAAGCATTGGGATGTGGAGAAATGACCAAATTGATTTCCTTAGACAAGAAAAATCTCTTTCTAGTACTGACCAACATCAATATTTTGAAAAAATTATTTTACCATCATTTCATCAACAATTTCCAAAATTAATTCTTTTTAGCTTTTTAGAAAATTCTCGATTAATTGGTTATGGAGGATTTGTAAATATTAATTGGAATGAGAAAATTTCTGAAATTTCATTTTTAATTGAAACAAAACGTTCTAAAAATTTATTGTTGTATAGAAATGATTTTTCAATATTTTTAAACTTTTTAAAAAAAATTGCTTGTACTGAATTACAATTTTCTAAATTATTTACTGAGACATATGATATTAGATCCGTTCATAAGTCAATTCTTGAAAAAAATGAATTTAAAATATCTAAAAAAGAAATTACTACAAAAATTATTAATAAAAAACCCGTAGATATTTTATTTCATTCTTATATCTGTAGTAATGATGAAAAGATGTAATATTATGTTTATTAGGAGATATGAAATTGAGTTTAGAAAAAATTAGAGTTTTAGTTACTGGTTCGGGAGGTGCTGGTACATTAGGACGTGAAATCATAAAATCATTTCTTATGCTTCCTGACATATATGAAATAATTGCAACTAATTCTGATTCTCTGGATCTTAGTCTTAATAATGAAGTTAAAATGCAACAAATTCCTAATTCATCGTCTTCTGATTATATTGAAAAAATGTTAAAAATTTGTAAAGAAGAAAAAATTCAAGCAATTGCACCCGGTTCTGAACCTGAAACAGAAATAATATCAAAAAACTCTCTAATTTTTTCTGAAGAAAATATAGTCACATTGACAAATAAATATAGTTTAGTAAAATTATGTAATGATAAACAATCTTTGTCTGAATTCCTTATTTCAAAAGGGATTAAGTCTCCAAAAACTTTTTTGTTCGAAGAAATTTCTGAAAAAATGGTTTCAAATTACCCTCTTTTGATAAAACCTACAATTGGTTCAGGTTCTAGAAATGTATTCATTGCTCAAAATTTTGAGGAACTATCATTTTTTAGAAAATATTTAATTAAACAAAAAATTAAACCAATAATTCAAGAATATATTTCTGGAATTGATAATGAATTTTCAATTGGTTTATTGTATTGTAAAGGAGGAAAATTAACCACTTCAATTGCTATGCGTAGAAACCTCCATAGTGGGCTGTCTACAAGAAGTGTGATTAAATCAAAACAAAATGAATCTTTGATAGTATCGTCAGGAATTTCTCAAGGATATTTTGATGATTTTCCAGAAATTAGAAAAAAAGCTATTGACATTGCATCTACTTTAAACTCTGATGGACCAATCAATATTCAATGCAGAATTAAAGATGGCGAATTATATGTATTTGAGATAAATCCTAGATTTTCAGGTACCACAGCTTCAAGAGCACTATTGGGTTGTAATGAACCTGATATATTAACAAAATTTAGAATATCTGGAGACGTTCCTAAAAATACCACATACAAACATGGTTATGTTATGAAAGATTTTTTGGAAAAATTCGTGCCTAAAAATTCAATTAATTTAGATTAAAAATGAAAGACTTGATTATTTTTGATTTTGATGATACTATAACAGATAATAGCGCATTAGATTATTTGGGTTTTAAAATTCCTTGTCAAAAACTTGGTATTAATTTTCCAACAAAAACAAAATTGGTTAGATTTAGAAAAAATGGAATGATAGCAAAAGAAATTTTCCAAAAATTCTCTAATGATGAACATAAATTAAACCAATTTTTAAAATTAAGAAAAAATTTTCTGAAAAAAGAATTATCAAATCACTTAGAAACTAAACCCTATTCAAGTTTAGTCTTTAAAAAATTGCTAAAAGATAAAAATGAATTAATGATTGCAACTGTAAATAATAACCCAAAAATGATTTATAAATTTTTAAAAGAAAAAAATCTTAATCATTTTTTTAAAAAAATTTATACAATAAAAACGCTTAAAATAAATCTTGAAAATAATAATTATTCTAACAGAATTTTAATTAAAACTAGTTTACTCAAAATGATTATTAAAAATCATAAAAATTCATTTAATAATTTAATATTTATTGGAAACTCTTTAGAAGATTATTATGCTGCTAAAAAACTTAAAATTAAATTCATTTACTTTTTAAATTCTTATTTACCAAACCCAAAAATTAACAATTTAAAAAAAATTACCAGGATGAATCAAATAATTGATCTTATTAGAGAGGAAAAGAAATGAGAATTCTTTTAACAGGAGGTACTGGTTTTATAGGAAAAAATTTAATATCATTTTTTAATTTTAAAAATATTCATGTTGATAATTTAAGTAGAGAGATTTTACAAAATAATAAAAAATTAAATTATTTTTTAAAAGAAAAACAATTAGAAAAAACTAAAACTTATGATGTGTTGATTCATTTAGCTGCTGAACTTGATAACACATCCAAACGATTAATTCCTACAAATGTTTCACTAACAAAAAAACTTCTAAATTTATGCCTAAAAAATAATATAAATCGATTTATTTTTTCTTCATCTCATTTGGTTTATGGGGCTGCTGACTATCTTCCAATTGATGAAGATCATGTAAAAAAACCTAAAACAAAATATGGAAAATCAAAATTTCTTGCAGAAGAAATATGCAAATCTTTTTCAAAAAATTCTGATCTTCAAGTAACAATTTTACGAATTTCATCCGTTTTTGGATTTGGTCAAAATGAGAAATATATTATTCCTAGAATGTTTCAAAATGTGCAATCTCAAAATATTATTTTACACAAGTATTCTAATGGATATCAATTATTGGATTTAATTCATGTTGATGATGTTTCAAAAGCAATTTTCAAAGCTTGTATGTCAAAAAAATATGGCATTTATAATTTATCTTTAGGCTTGGGAATAACTTCTTTAGATTTGGCTAAAATTATCTCAAAATTTGTTCAACCTTGTAAAATCATTGTTGAGAATAAAAAATATGAAACAAATCATTTTCTTTATGATGTAACGAAGATAAAAAATGAACTTAATTTCAATGCTTTATCAAAACCTGATTTAAAAACATTAAAACCGTGGTTTACAAAAAATCTAAGAAATAGTAAATCTAAAAATTCTAGAAATCTTAATAATAAAAGAAAATAGTGATATTTTATTGAAAATATTCTTAGCAGCTGAAATTGGATCTAATTGGGAAGGGAGTATTGCTAAAGCAAAAAAAATCATAACTGAATGTAAAAAATCTGGTGCCAATGCAGTAAAATTTCAAATGTGGAGAGCTGAAGATTTGTATCCTGGACATTCTCTTTTTAAAATTATAAAAAAATCTGAATTATCTTTTAAACAAGCAAAAATTATCAAAAATTTTTCTGATTCTATTGGAATTGAGTTTTTTTGTTCAGTATTTTATCCTGAAGCAGTAGATTTTCTTGAAAGTATTGGAATTAAAAGATACAAAATTGCTTCTAGAACATGCATTCTCAAAGATCCTCTTTCAATTGAAACTTTGAATTCAGTAAATCAAACAAGAAAACCAACTTTTGTAAGTATGGGGATGGGTGGGAATAGAAAATTAATAGAGAAATCTCTTTCTAAAAATAAACCTGATTTTTGTTACTGTATTTCAGAATATCCATTAAATATTAAGAAAATCAATTGGAAAGATTCTACTAAATTTACTGGTTTTTCAGATCACACATTGGGAATTACTGCACCAATCATATATTCTTCATTAATGAACCAGAAAAAAGTGAAATCTATTTTCATAGAAAAACATGTGAAACTATCAAACTCAAAAAGTCTTGATGCTTCTACTTCTATTGATACACATGAATTGTCTATAATGAATAATAATCTTAGAGAAATTGAGAAAATAAAACTTTAATTTTTAGGAAAATTTGTTCACTGTTTTAATTATTTTCTCTATCTCATCATCATTAAGATTTTGATGGATAGGGATGGAAACCACTTCCCTTCCTATTGTTTCTGTAATTGGTAATTTTATCTTATTTTTATAATATGTCATCTTGTGAATTGGTTTGTAATGTATTCCACTTTCAATTTTTTCTTTAGACATTTTTTTAATAAACTGTTCTCTATTTTTTACTCTAATCCAATAAAGATGATAAGAACAATTTTTATCAAATGGCATTTTTCTTTCAATTTTAATTTCTTCAGAATATCTTTTAGCTATTCTTTTCCTAATTGAATTCATTTTATCAAGTCTTTTTAATTGAGTTAGTCCTATTGCGGCAGAAAACTCATTCATATAATAATTCCAGCCAATTTCACTTACATCATATTCCATTCTTTTTCTGTTATTAATCCCACACCATCTTTTTGATTTTAAATCTTCTAAAATTGGTTTTGAATTATCAGAATTAATTGCAATCAGTCCTCCTGTAGGCATTGCTAAGTTCTTTACCGGATGAAAACTAAAACACACCGCTTTTCCATGTTTGCCAATCTTTTTTTTATTAAATTCTGTACCTGCTGCATGTGCTGCATCTTCAACTAATTCCAAATTGTTTTCATAACAAATTTTTTGAATGGATTTTAAATCACATGACATTCCTCCAAAATGAACAGGAAGTACAACTCGAGTTTTTTTGTTAATTTTCTCTTCTATTTTTTTTGAATCAATACATAATGTTTCTTCATCAATTTCTGCAAAAACAGGCTTTCCTCCATTCATTATTACTGCATGAGCAGTTGAAACAAATGTCATGGATGGTAAAATTACTTCTTTTCCTTTCAAATCAAATAGTGACAATGCTAAATGTAATGCTGCAGTACCTGAATTTACTGCAATACATTGGTCACAATTGATATATTTTTTGAAAGAATTTTCAAATTTTTTAACATTTTCAATCCCAGCACCCGATGCCCAAAAATGACTTTTTAATACTCGTAATACATCTTTTTCCTCTTCTTTTGTAACAAATGGATCAAAAAGTTTGATTTTTTTCATCTATTACTATCTCCAAACATTTTATCTTCTAATTTTGATTTGTTTATTCCTTCATTTGGATTAATATCCAAATTAATTTTTAGGAGATCTGGTTCTTGTTTTAAAATAAACATAACATCTTTCATTAGTATTGGTCTCTTTTGAATTCTTTTTATTATTTCACGTATAAATTTTAAATCTTCTTTATTATCTAATGTCCACCTATATTTTGAGAGATCTTCATTGTTTTCAAAATTCTTGATTTTAAAACTTGAATTATTTCTTATAAACTGTGTAACATGTTCTCTTTCTGATGGTAATTTTGATTCTTCCCATGCTCTTTGTAATGTTGAAAATGTGAATATTTCAACATCTAATCCTTTAGGAAAAGAATTTTCTAGAGTGTTTGAAATATAATCTTCAGAATCAAAACTTTCTATAATTTTGTCAACAATTTCAGGATCAATTAACGGACAATCTGCTGTGATTCTTACTATTACATCAAATTCATATTTCTTTGCACAATTATAAAATCGATCTAATACATCTTTTTCATTTCCTCTAAAACACTTCATTCCAATGCTTTTAATGAAATCTTCAATAACATCATCTTGTTTTAAATTCGTTGTCGCAATAACTATTTCCTCTATTTTCTTACAAAATTTTAGCTGATTAATTACATAAAATAATGTAGAATTTTGATCATCAAGATTTAGTAGAACTTTTTGCGGAAGTCTAGTTGAACCTAATCTTGCTTGTATTATACATCCAATCAATATTCAAACATAATTTTAGTTCTTATTATACATCTCAACAATTTTGCTTTTTCAATCTATAATTTAGTTAACAAGTCCACTGTTTTTAATTAAAGAAGCAAGTTCTGAAGATGTCATTTGTTCAGCTACATCTGATGAATATTGTTTTTCAAGATTTGTCTTATACATTCCATCATAAGTTCCATCACTTACTTCATCTGCAAAAATCCTTGAAATTATATATCTTGAATCTGTTTCTATTGTATATTTTAATTCATCACCATTAATCAGAGTTTCATGATATTTTTCACCTTGTCTTACATGGATTTTTTCATATTCAACTTTATCAAATAATTCTATCATTGCTTCTTTGAGTGTTTCAATTTTGTAAGCTTTAATTTTAGGTACAAAAACTTCTGAACCTTTACTGATACTTACTGAAGATAAGATAAATTCTAAAGCTTGATCCATTGTAATGCTGAATCTAGTCATATTTAGATCCGTGATACTAATTTTTTTACCATTTTTTATCTGCTCAATAAATTTTGGAATAACTGATCCACTACTACCTAAAACATTTCCATATCTTAGGGCCAAGAATTTTGTTTTATGTCTATTTTTATCAAGATAATTTCCTGCAGTGACAAATAATTTTTCCATTAATAATTTTGTTGCACCATATGTGTTCAATGGTGAAACAGCTTTGTCTGTACCAACACCCACTGCAATATCCACATTTTCATGTAAACAAGCTTCAATTACATTACTTGAACCAATTACATTTGTTTTAATTGCTTCAAAAGGATTGTATTCGATAACTGGTACATGCTTTAATGCTGCAGCATGAAAAACAATGTCTATGTCTTCTAGAGCACGTTCTAATCTGGACTGATCTCTTACATCTCCTAGTAAAAATCTTAATCTATCATCTTCAAATTTTGATTCCATTACAACTTGTTTGTTTTCATTTCTACTGAAAACTCGAATAACATCTACTTGTTCATTCAATAATCTTTTTGTTAATGCTTGACCTAGTGAACCAGTTCCACCTGTAATTAGAATTTTTTTACCTTTGAAAATTTCCATTATTCTTGGAATCATTTGACTATATTTAATAAACTTGTCACGTCAAATATTTAGAATCTAAGTTGATAGGTTACTTGAGGAATGTGAAATGTCAGATAAACCAAAATTAGAATATTTAAAAACAGTTTCTGATGAGCGTGGTTCAATTATTTTTATGAAACATGGATCAAAATTGATAAATTTTGTTGAAATAAAGAAAGGGTTTTCTAGAGGAGGCCATTTTCATCCATTTCATTCAATGCATAATCTTATTTCAGGAAAAGTAGAATATTTTGAATTTAACACAAAAACAAATGAAGAACAAAAAGCCATCTTAAATGCACCATTTGAAATTAATGTTCCTCCTTTTGTGGCTCATTTATTGACAGCTCTTGAAGATGTTTTATTTGTAGAAATTTTTGAAAATAAGTATCAGGCAACAAATTTTCCTAAATATAGAAAAATTGTGGAAAAAAAAATATCAAAAATCTAATTTTTCTTTTATAAAATTAATTGAATCAATGGATGTTGGATCAATCTTATTGATAATTGCTACATAAATTGATGTATAATCTAATAAATAGATCAAACAAATTAATTTTGAAATAATGTTACCTTCAATTGAATGAATTTCTTGGTATTCAATTTGTTTACTATTGAAAAATTTTTTGATAATATCCCATCTTTCTTTAGTTTTAGGAAAATCATCTTTTCCTTGTAATAAAATGGGTTGTACATGTGACAAAGTTTCCCATGACATTATTCCATTATGACATGCCTCAATTACATCTTCTGCAATTGTATGTATTTTAGAATTTTCTTGAAGAGAATTTTTAAATCTAATTGCTGCTGCATTCAAACCTGCCGGAAAATATATTATTGGAATTTTTGTTATTATTTCTGCTAAACTTAAAGCTTTATTTTCACTATTCAAATTTATTGATGAAATATTTTTACATAAATTCTCTAATTGAATTAATGATTCTTCAACATCATTTTTTTCAATTGGTAATATTGGTTGAAGAACTTTTAACATCCCATAGAAAAATTTTGTAAAAGATGCACGTGGAGAATGTTCCATTGATATTTTTCTAAAATCAATTTCTTCTTCTTCACAAAATCTTTGCATTTTACCATTTGAAGTAAATGCTATTATTTTACATGATAATTCTAATGCAGATTTTAATACACTCATAGTTTCAACGGTGTTTCCTGAAATACTAGTAACAATAACAAGTGTATTTACATCTACAGTTTTAGGAAGGTGATAGCCCTTTACTACAGAAACATGAATGTTTGATTTTGATAAAATTGATGAAAAAATATCACCTAATGTACCTGATCCTCCCATTCCTGCAAAAATAATATTATCAATTTTAGAATAGTTTACAAGTCTTAAATCAGAGGCAAATGACTCTTTTGCAATTTGAGGCCATTTATCATATACCTGATACATTTTTTTTGAATCATATTGTTCAATATCTTTTATTTCCATTTTATTGATTTACAACATGGAAATATAATAAATGATGACTTTTACTATTCATTTTTAATATGGTTTGATATTTAGAACAAAAATGACTGAAATTCACATAAATTCATCACTTAGAACTGTAGAATGGAAAGACAATAAAGTCAAAATGATTGACCAAACTCGTTTACCAAATGAATTGATTTTTGTAGAATATGATGATTATAACCAAGTCGCTGATGCAATCAGAACTCTTGTTGTTCGTGGAGCTCCTGCAATTGGAGTTTCAGGTGCATTTGGATTAGCATTAGCAGTATTACAAAGCAAAGCAACAACAAAAGATGAATTAATTTTAGACTTAGACAAAGCCAAAAAGATTCTTTTTGCAACTAGACCTACTGCAGTAAATTTAGGTTGGGGCTTAGAAAAAATCATGAATGTTGCAAAAACTGGTGATTCAGTAAATAAAATCAAAGAATCCGTAATTTTTGAAGCAAAAAAAATGGCAGATGATGATATTGAAATTAACAAAACTATGGGAAAAAATGGTTCTGTATTGTTTGATGATAATGATTCGATAATGACACATTGTAATGCTGGTGCTTTAGCTACTGTAGCATATGGAACAGCTTTAGGTGTAATTCGTGCCACCAAAGAAAGTGGGAAAAATGTTAAAGTAATTGCAACTGAAACAAGACCAATTCAACAAGGTTCTAGATTAACTGCTTTTGAATTAAAACATGATGGATTTGATGTTAGTTTGATTCCAGATACAGCTGTTGGTTATAGTATGGCAAATGGTTTGGTGAATAAAGTAATAGTGGGTGCTGATCGAATTGTGAAAACTGGTCATGTGTTTAATAAAATTGGAACTTATCAGGTAGCAACAATGGCAAAACAACACGGGATTCCATTTTTTGTTACTGCACCATTATCTACCATTGACTTGAAAACTAAAGCAGAAGATGTAATTATTGAAATGAGAACAGGAAGTGAGGTCACTGGAATTGGTGATAAAAAAACTGCACCAGATGGTATTAATGTCATAAATCCTGCATTTGATATGACTCCTCCTGAATTAATTTCAGGAATCATTACTGAAAAAGGTGTGGCTACAGCACCTTTTGAAGAGTCAATCTCAAAATTATTTGAAGCTAATTAATAGAAAGTTTTTATTGTTTTTCAAATTCATGTTATCAATATGAGTACTGTTTCTGCGCAAGCAATTGAAGAGTCATTAAAACAATGTATGGATCCTGAAGTACCCCTCAACATTGTAGAAATGGGATTAATCTATGGAATTAATGTTGCTGAAAATAATGATGTTAATATTAAAATGACAATGACTACACAAGGGTGTCCTTTACATGAGACTTTAGTTGAAGATGCAACCAGATTTGCTAAAAAAGTCCCTGGTGTAAATAATGTCAAAATAGACATTGTGTGGGAACCTGCATGGTCTATGGATAAAATGACTGAAGAAGGAAAAATGAAAATCAAAAATATGGGTGCTGCTATGAATACTCCTGCACCAATTAATTATGAAACTGCATTACCTCAAGGTGTAGGAAAACTAGTACAACAAGAAGATGGTTCTATGGTGTTGGCAAATGAACATGATCAAGGATTTATGGTTAATCAAGCTATTGTTGATTTTTGGAAATCATGTAATGGACAACGTAAAGTTACAGAACTTGTAGAAGTTTTTGCTCAACAGACAGGATTACAAAGAAAACAAGTAGAAAAAGAAGTTATGCAATTACTTCAACAACTACGTGATGGTGGATTAATTGCAATTGCTGGACAACCTGATACCCCAAACGTTGAATTCAATCGTGATTAATTAACTCAGTTTTAAATACCAATATTTTTTTTAATAATTATGAAAAGTCTCTACGAGCATTTACGTTCTAGACTTGAATATGGGGAACAAATCCAAGAAACTAGGAAACCCGTTTTAAGAAGCTCAGGAATTTTCCCAGTGATTCAAAATTCTATTTATAAAACACAAATTTTGTTTATGGGTTATTGGTTAATTAAACGAGATATCTCTGATATTAATTCAACTATTACCCTTCGTGATCAACTTGGCAATGTTATGAAAAAAGAATCTATGCCTATTACTGAACCACGTTCTTATTCTATCAATCTTGATACAATGCTCAAAGACATTCCAAATAATTCTGATTTTTTGGGATCATTAGAAGTTGAATTTTTTTCTACACGTGATATGGTTTTTCCTTTTCCAGCATTAGTCTTGAATTATTTTAATGATGAATTCAATACATGTGTACATACAATTGGAAGAATCTATAATGATTTAGAAGATTTAACTGAAAATGAAAAATTTTTAGTTCCTGAAACTGGATTTGATATCTATTCTAATAATGATTTATCATCATTTATGGCATTTGTAAACGGACCAAAAATTAATGAAAATGGGATTATTGATTACACTATAACAAACTCTGAATCCAAAAGTTTTTCTGGAAACTTTTCAATTGGACAAATAAATCCTTTTGAAACAAAATTCTTAAAATTTTCTGAATACATTCCACAATTAAATAGAATTCTAAATGGAAAATCTGGTTCTATTTCTCTTAAACATAATTTTTCAGGTTTTTATCCTCGTTTCCTTGTAGGTAATATTCAATCATCATTTCCATCAGTAAGTTTTACTCATAGTTATTATGATTGTACGTTATGTGATTCCTCATTAGATTATTGGGATCGAATAAGTGATGGTTATCATGATAGCTCTTTTTACATTCCTCTATTCACAAAAAATAATAATTTCACAGAATTGATAATTTATCCAAACTTATCACCATCTACACTAGATTTACAAATTGATCTTCTTAATCAAAATGGTACAATTTTACAATCTATGCCCAATTTCATGCAAATTGATAGTTCAAAGTTAAAATTAATGAAAATTAATTTCAACCAATTATTATCAAAATTTAATTTATCATCTGAAAATGTTTGTTCAGCTCATATAATTACCAATTCTGAAAATAGAAAAATTCCAACTCGAATGAAATTTGGTTTGAATATAGGTACAAAAAATCAAAAATCAAACATTCCGTGCAATATTTGTTTTAATTCTAAATTAGGAAATCCTCTCATTGAAAATAAACCTGGATCATTTCATTGGTGTCCTATTTTCAATGATAAAAAATCTATTGTAACCATTGGAAATTTTTCTCCTAAAAAATTTTATTCAAAATCTGCTAAAATTACCTTGACTTTTTATCACGAACAAGATTCTCAATTATTACAAAAAGAGATAGAAATTTTACCAAATAGTGAATATAGGTTTGAACTCGAAAAAAATGATGACATTAGATCATTTCTTAATAAGAGTAATGGATGGATTACATTCAAGTCTGATAATCCTTTTGTTCAAGGTTATTACTTTAATTTTCATTCTTCAGGTTCTGTTGCAGGTGATCATTGGTTTTAATTATGTCATTTTACAAAGTTTAGCATAGATTTTTTAATTAAACCAATTTTTGAGAATTAATGTCTAAGGATGAACATAATAAAATAGCTAAAGTTGAAAATTTGATCTGGGATATTGCAGAAACATTACAACCAAATATTATAATTAAAAATGAGAAAATCGAAGAAGCAAAAAAAACTTTACTACAAATCTTTAAAGAATAAAAGT
>Ga0209992_10000266_pt1 | contig 72256 bp, 45 predicted proteins | sample 2SBtaG_2_FD_182564 | JGI IMG/M metagenome (GOLD analysis project Ga0209992, IMG submission 182564) | Deep subsurface microbial communities from Kolumbo volcano to uncover new lineages of life (NeLLi) - 2SBTROV12_ACTIVE470 metaG (SPAdes)... | ecosystem: Environmental > Aquatic > Marine >... | reverse complement strand
GCTGAGCTAGGGCTGAGCTAGGGCTGAGCTAGAGCTGAGCAAGGGGCTGGGCTGGGCTTGGCTGGGGCTGAGCTAGACCTGGGCGTGGACCAGGCCAAGGTCAGAAGCCCGACCGCGACCCCAGGCACGAAGCCAAGGCAGCGGCCGGGGGCGAGGCCGATCAGCTTTCGAGAACGGTTCCAGGCTCGCAGGGCTCGCAGGGCTCGCTGGTGGCCCGGCTGAACTCGCTGTCGGCGAAGTAGCCTTCGGCGAACGCCAGGGCGCGGGCCTCGACGAAGACCTTGAGCGCGTCCAGACCTTCAGCCGTCATGTCGATCTCCAGGCGATCTCCGGGCAGATCGCGCTCGCGCACCGTGGCCCGGGCCTCGATGACGAAGCGGTTCTCGACCGCGCGAGGCTCCAGCGAGAACGACAGCCGGGTGAAGTGCCTGGCCTTGCGGCCGGAGCGATCCGTGAGCAGCTCGTCGAGGCGAGCGGCGAGGAGGTAGCGACCATCGAACGTGCTACGGGTCAGGGCGGGACGACAGGGCAGCTCACCCAGGAGGTGATCGAGCACCGAGCGGATCGCGACCTCGACCTCTTCGAGATAATCGAGGGCACGGACCATGCGCGCAGACCTGAGCATCTGCTCTTTGGAGCGCTCCGTGGCACGGGCGGCGTGGCGGCGGCGGCTGGCATCACGAATGGCCTCAAGACGGAGACCGAAGCGCTGACTTTTCGCCGGACTGTCGATGGTGGGGCTCTTCATGGCTGTACCTCCTACGAGAGAACATGTGCCGTATGGCCCAAACACAGGGCAAGAAATCCGCAGAGCACACGGCGGATGGCGGTCTCGCACACCGACTCCATAGCATTGCCAAACGCGGTGTCACGCTTTTGGGTCCGCGGCGATCCGTGGCAGGCTGGCCGCCCGACCCAGCGCCGCGTACCCTGCGAGGCGCTCCCTTTCTCGTGGGCCCGCCGCCATGTCGTCACCTGTTGCGCAGACGTTGATCGCCGTTTGCTCCGTCGTCCTGCTCAGCCACAGCGCCCCGGCCCAGGAGGCGCAAGAGCTGTTCCTGCAACAATGCGCCCGCTGCCACGGCGAGACCGGGGACGGCCAGGGCACCGAAGAGCTCGATCGCCCGGCCCGCAGCTTTCAGGACGGCGGGTTCTCCTTCGGGGACACGGAGCTGGCCATCTACCGCACCATCACCCACGGCATCCCCGGCTCGCCCATGCCCGCGTTCGGTGACGGCATGACCGACGATCAGCGACGGGCCGTGGCGGCCTACGTGCGCACCCTCTGCCCGCCCCGAGACGAGGCCTCTGATGAGGAGACCGAGCTGGTGGTGGGCGAGCACCCGCTGGTGGCCAAGGGCCTGTTGCGCCCCGTGGTGAGCGGAGCCAACCTCTACCCCAGAGGCCTGCTGGTAGGGACTCCCGACGGCCTGACCTTCGAGTACCGCGCCGACGACCTGCGCCTGCTGGCCGTGCGCCAGGGCCCCTTCGCTCGACGTGAAGACTGGACCGGGCGCGGCGGGGCTCCCCTGCAGCCGTTGGGGTCGGTGGTCTGGCTGAACGAAGGGGGCGACCCGCCAGAACTGTTCTTCGTGTTCCCCCCGGACGCCACACGCCTGATGCCCCTGAAGGTCGTCGTGACGTCCGTGGCCACACCCCGCGCGGGCGCAGCAATCACCAGCAATCTCGTCGACCCCGGCGGGCGGGTGGTCGCACAGCTCGTCGAATCCCCGCAGCGCTTGAGCACGAGCTTCGGCTCGGGATTCACTCGGCGCTTCACCGTCACGGTGGCTGAGGACACCTGGCCACTGCTCATGAAGATGCCCTGGACCCATGAACCAGACAGCCTTGGCACAGGCCTGGGGCGCGAGCTGACAAGGGCCGAACGAGAGCCTGACATCGCCGGCGTGGACGGCCTGTGGCACGGCGGCGAGCTGCGAGTGCTCACCTGGACCTCGGGCATCCGCGCTCTCGGCCCAGACGCGCGCTTCGGCCAGCTGCACCTCTCCGGGGACAGCACCGAACGCACCTGCACCTTCGAGATGCACGTGCTGCCGCTGACAGAACTGCCGGACGACAGGGCGACGCTCGCCCGGGAGCTGCTGCGATGAGACGTCCCACACTCACGATGAGACTTCTCTCCCGCGCCGTGAACACCCGCTGGGTCGCCGCCTCTGTGCTGGCCCTGGTCAGCCTGCCCACCCGAGGCCTGGGCCAGGAGGCGCCGTCAGAAGTCGTCGAAGCCCCCGCCTCGCTCGTTGAAGCCGAGGCCCTCTACTACACGGTCGAACAGCTCGCCGTCCCCGAAGGCGAAGTGCTCGAGGTGGGCGGGCTCGACTGGCTGCCTGACGGGCGGCTGGCCGTGAGCACCCGCCGGGGCCGGGTCTGGCTGGTGAGCGACGCGCTGTCCGACTCCCCCCGCTTCGAGCTCTACGCCGAGGGCCTGCAAGAGGGGCTGGGACTGAACGCCATGGCCGTCCCCGACGGCCAGGGCGGCACCCGCGAGGGGCTGTTCGTGGTGCAGCGGGGCGAGCTCACCGAACTCATCGACAGCGACCACGACGGACGGGCCGAGACCTGGCGCCTGGTCAGCAACGACTGGGGACTCTCGGGCAACTACCACGAGTTCGCCTTCGGCCTGCCCGACGACGACGACGGCAAGGTCTACGTCAGCCTCAACGTGGGCTTTCTCGAACCGGAGTGGTGGCTCGGCCGTTCGGTGGTGCCCTACCGGGGCTGGATCCTGCAGATCGATCCGCTCACCGGGGAGACCGTGCCCTTCGCCAGCGGCGTGCGCAGTCCCTGCGGCCTGGGCCTGAACAGCGCGGGCGATCTGTTCTTCACGGACAACCAGGGCGACTGGCTGGCCGCCTGTCCCATTCATCATGTGCAGCAGGGCAGCTTCTTCGGACACCCCGCGTCTCTCGACTGGACCGAGGCGTATCAGCGCCAGGACGCGCGGGCCAGCCTGACCCAGCCACCCAGTACGCCCCGGGCCGATGCGGCGGTGTGGGTGCCCTACAAGTGGTCACGGTCCTCGGGCAACCTGGTACCCGACCTCACCGAGGGGGCGTTCGGCCCCTTCGCCGGGCAACTCTTCCTGGCCGAGCTCACCAACGGCATGGTGCTGCGGGTCATGCTCGAGAAGGTGCGCGGCGAGTACCAGGGCGCGGTGATCCCCTTTCGTCATCAGGTGGGTTCGGCCGTGCGCCTGCTCTTCGGCGACGACGGCACCCTGCTCGCCGGCCTGACCAACCGGGGCTGGGGCGGACTCGCTCCCGCCGACGGCCTGACGTCCATTCGCTGGACCGGACGCACGCCCCTGGAGATGCACGACGTGCACCTGCTGCAGGACGGCTTCGAGATCGACTTCACCTTGCCTCTCGCGGATGACCTGCAGCTCACTCCCGATGACATCACCCTGACCCAGTACGACTACGACTACTGGTGGGAGTACGGCTCGCCGGAGCGGCACACCACCGAGGTGGCGGTCACCGGGCTGGCGCTCTCTGACGACCGGCGCACGCTCACCGTGACCACCGCCGGCCTGACCCCCGCCATGGTGGCCCGGCTGGTCCTGCGCGGCGCCCGGACCAACGACGGCACGGCCCTGCTCCACGACGAGTTCGCCTACACCATCAACCAGCTGCCCGAGGGACCGGCCACCCACGAGCACGTGGTCAAGGAGGTCGAACCCCCGCCCTCTCGCACCGCGGGCAAGGAAGGCTGGCTGCGGCTGTCCTACGGCGACGCCCTCGACGCCTGGGAGAGCACGGGCTGGGCCCTGGTCGATGCCGACCTCGACCCGGACAACCGCCGCGCCTTCGTCACCCGCCCCGGGGTCAACGCCCTGGTCAACGTGGACCACGGTCCGGCCAGCGACTACGTGAGCCGCTACGACTTCGGCAGCGGCATCTATCACGTGGAGTTCATGCTCGCCGAGGGCAGCAGCGCGGCGGTCTTCATCCAAGGGCGCTACGGCATCGAACTGGCGGACGACACGTTCGGGCTCGCTGACGATGAGCTGGCCACGGGCGCCCTCATGGCCTCGGCCAGTGGCGACCGAGGCGCCCTGCCTCCCAGCTTCGACGGCTACACCGGCGCAGGCAGCTGGCACACCCTGGACGTGACCTTCCACGCCCCCCGCTTTGACGCTGACGGAGTGAAGACCGCCAACGCCCGCTTCGAAGAGGTCCGTCTGGACAAGGTGCTCATCCACGAAGACATCGAGCTCTCAGGGCCCACCACGGGCGGCCTCGCTGGCGAGCGCGCCCTGGCGCCCCTGGTCATCGCCGCAGACGGCGGCCCCCTGGCCCTGCGCACCCTGGAGTTCTTCGCCCGGGGCGAGCCGGACGTCCGCTCGGGCTGGGTGCCGGTGTTTGACGGCCAGTCCCTCTCAGGCTGGCGCTCGGCTCCGGACGCCCCCACCGACCCGGACCTGGGCGGCTGGGAGATGGAAGACGGCGAGCTGCTGGGCTACGGCCCCCTGCACCACCTGTTCAGTCCTCGCGACGACTACGTGAACTTCAGCCTGCGGGCCAGGGTCTCCGTGGGCGACGGGGGCACGGGCAGCCTGTTCCTCCGGGCACCCTTCGGCGGCGGCACGCCCCCGGGCTACCAGATCCAGCTCAGCGGCAGCACCAATGACCCGCTCACCACGGGCAGCGTGGTGGGGCTGGCGCCTGTGACCGTGCAACTGATCCCTCCGGGGACACCCTTCGACATCGAGGTGCGCTGCCAGGACGTGGCCGAGGGCACGGCCATCACCGTCTGGATCAACGGCGTGGTGGTGAGCGACGTGATCGACGCCGAGCGGCGCTACGGCTCTGGCCACATCGTGCTGCAGCAGCACCATGACGGGGCCATGATCCGGCTCACGAACGTCGAGGTCCGAGAGGGCTGAGCTCTCAGCGCAACGCCGGCGCCGGCCAACCCAGGGCCGGTGGACTCACGAGCGCGCTGGCCGAGGCCTCTGAGGCGTGCGCTCCACGCCGCGGGAGCCCCAACGGTCCGGGGTGAGCCTGCCCATCCACAGCGTCCAGGCTGTTCACGGGCCGAGCCTGCACAGCGGGCATGGCGACCTGAATGTCCAGCAGCTGATCGAGAGACAGGTAGGTCAGATCGACCGGCTCGGGGGATGCATCCCGACCCACCGCCTGGCCAGTAGCCAAGACCAGGCAACTCAACAGCAGCACTGTGGTCAGGATCGAACGCAAGGGGAGCGTCTCGGTGAGTCAGATCCAGGCCGCTTCTGCCCGCAACCCCGGCGAACAACATAAGCAGTCTGGAACGGTCTTTCTCATCGGCAGGTCCGCCAGGGAGCTTGACGGCTTCAAACAAGAATCCTGCCCGAAATCTTCACCCAATGGCCACATTGAACAAAATGTCATTCAGGTCGTCGGGGGTTGCGAAGGCCGGCTGCCCGTCTATCTTCTCCCCCATGAACACTCAAGCTCAGCTCACCTGGTGGGACGCAGCCCGTCCCTGGACCGAGACCTTCGACGCCCTGCAGGACAAGCGGGACATCTGGGAAGCCAATCTGCGGCGGGCCAAGGTTCGGCCCCAAGAGGCGGCACGACTCGCGGCACTGCCTGGCCCTCGCCGGGTGCTGGTGCTCACCGAGGATTGGTGCGGGGACGCGGCGCGGAGCGTGCCCGGCCTGGCCGCGGCCCTCGATGGTGTGTCCGGCGTCGAGCTGCGCTGCCTCGACAGCGACAACCACCCTGCGGCCATCGATGGCTACCTGACCCACGGCGGGCGGGCCATCCCCATGGTGATCGTCTACGACGAGCTGGGACATGAGCTGGGAGCCTGGGGACCCCGCCCCGCGCCGCTGCAGGCCCTGCTCAGGGAGCGGCTGGCCACGGAGGGCAGCCCCACGGACGCAGAGAGCAAGGCCGCTTTCTACGCGCCGATCATGGCCTGGTACAGCAAGGATCGAGGCGTCACCGTCCTGCAAGAGGTGTTGATGCTGCTCGAACGGGGCGGCATGGCCCGCTGAACGGCTACCATCTGTCGCACCCGTCAAGACGGCGACCGCCTCTTGGCCGCGCTCCCAAGCCACCCCTCCCTCAACTCGCGCTGCCAGCCCCCGACGCCCTCGCCAGGAGATCTGCCATGGACACCGATCAACTCATCGCCCTGGCCACCGAGGCAAGGGGCGCGTCCTACTCGCCCTACTCGAACTACCCGGTGGGTGCGGCGGTCCAGAGCGAGAGCGGTGAGGTGTTCACGGGCTGCAACGTGGAGAACGCGTCCTACGGCCTGACCATCTGCGCCGAGCGGGTGGCCGTGTTCAACGCCGTGGCCGCCGGGCACGTTCGGCTGGTGGCCGCCGCGATCGTCACCCCCAGCAAGGGCGCGCCCTGCGGCGCCTGTCGTCAGGTGCTGTTGGAGTTCGGCCCCGAGATGATCGTGCACATCGCCAGCCCGGACGGCGATCGACGCAGCCGCACCATGGCCCAGCTGCTCCCCGAGAGCTTCGGGCCCAGCGATCTCAAAGCCTGGTCAGAACGCCAGCAAGACGATTAGGAGTCAGCGTTACAGGTCGCTCTCTGGGGCGTGCTGCCGGGCTGCTCTGTCTCTGGCCCGGGGGGTCTGGAGCGAGTGTGGAGGCGCAGCCGACCCTGTCTGAGCGAAACGGCCCCCCTGGCGAGAATCAGGGCCTCCCGCAGCACCCCAGAGGCGGCGATCTGCAGCGCTGACCCCTAGCTTGGTGGCGCCAGGTGAAACGATCCGCCGCCGGGCTGGGCGTCCATGGTGGCCAGGTAGTCGAGGGCCCGGAGGGCCACGTCGATGGCTCGGCCCTCTGCTGCGGCCTTCTCTTCGGGACCGATGAAACGGTTCGCCGTGCGGTTGGCGAAGACGGCGCACACGGCGGCGGCGCGCAGGCCGGCCAGTGAGGCCAGGGTGAGCAGGGTGGAGGCTTCCATCTCCATGTTGACCACGCCCTGCTTGCCGAGACGCTCCGGGATGTCGGTGCGCTTGGGCGGGATGGCGCCGTCTTGGCGACACTGCCAGCCGTAGAACCCCGACGCGGTGGCGGTCAGCCCGGCCTTGTAGGTGGCCCCCAGCTCTTCGGCGGCGGACACCAGGGCCAGCACCACCTCGTGATGGGCGACGGCGGGATAGCTCTCGTCGACAAAGGCCAAAGACGTCGACTCAAGGCGCACCGCACCGGTGGTGATGGCCAGCCCCCCGATGTCGAGGTCGGGCTGCAACGAGCCACAGCTGCCCACGCGGATGAACGTCGGCGCGGACACGCACTGCAGCAGCTCCATCACGGCGATCTCGGTGTTGTCGCAGCCGATGCCCGTGCCCATGACCGTCAGCTCGCGACCGCGATACGCGCCGGTGGCGGTGACGTACTCGCGGCAGGACTTGCGCAGGCGCACGGAGTCCATGCGCGCGGCGATCTTCTCGACCCGGTCCGGGTCGCCCACGAGCAAGATGCGATCGGCCACTTCGCCGGGGGCGAGGCCGATGTGGTACTGACGCCCGTCGGCATCCTGAACCTTGTCAGCGGTGGAACGTGGCATGGCCAGCTCTCCTGTGTTTGTGTCTGCGCCCGGGAACCCCGCGGCGGGTCAGCTCAGCTCAACATGCCAGCCATGGCCGCGGTCATGCAGGTGACCAACGCACCGCACCACATGGCCTTCACCGCCAGCTTGGCGATCTCGCCCCTTCGTTCGGGAGCCATGGCACCGAGCCCGCCGATCTGAATGGCCACCGAGCCCAGGTTGGCGAAGCCGCACAAGGCGAACGAGGCGATCAGCTTGGTGTGCTCACCGATCTGCCCCGCGTCGACCATGCTCTTCATCTCTTGATAGGCCACGAGCTCGGTGAGCACGATCTTCTTGCCCAGCAACTCGCTCAGGTACATGGTCTCGCCGGGGTCGGCCCCCAGGGCGTAGGCGATGGGATAAAAGACGTAGCCCAGGATCATCTCGATACTGAGCGGCGTGCCATCGCTGCCCGGCACGTCGATGCCACCCAGGAACCAGTTGGCCACGGCCACCAGTCCCAGGAAGGCGATCAGCATGCCGCCCACGTTGAGGGCCAGCTGCAGCCCGTCGATGGCGCCGTTCGAGGCGGCCTCGACCGCGCCGCCCGCTTCGCTCTTGGCCAGGTCGACGACCTTACCCATGGTCTCGCTCTCTTCGGTCTCGGGCATGAGCATCTTGCTGCACACCAGGCCCGCGGGCACGGCCATGACGCTGGCCACCATGAGGTGACCGGGCTCCACGCCGAAGCCCACGTAGAGCGCGAACACGCCGCCGGCGATGGTGCAGTAGCCACCCACCATGATCGCGTGAATCTCGCTCCTCGTCATGCGCCCGATGTAGGGCTTGACCATCAACGGCGCCTCGGTCTGGCCCACGAAGATGTTGCTGCAAGCGGACAGCGACTCCGAGCCCGACGTACCCATGAGCTTGGCCATGACCCTGGCCATCATGCGCACCACGAACTGCATCACACCCAGGTGGTAGAGCACGGCCATCAGCGACGAGAAGAAGATCAGCGTGGGCAGCACCCAGGTGGCGAAGACGAAGCCGATGGACGACGACGCCCCGTCAGCCGGCGGGCCGATGGGGCCGAAGATGAAGCTCGCCCCCGCCGCGGCCACGTTGAGCAGGTCCTTGAACCAGTCACCCACCCCGCGCAGGAACTCGTTGCCCCGGTCCCACTTGAGGAAGATGAAGCCCAGGACGAACTGCAGCAGGACCCCCACAGCCACCAGTCGCCACTTGATGGCCTTGCGGTTGCTCGAAAAGACATACAGGAGGCCGAGCATGGCCACGATGCCGAGCACTGGTCGAATGATCATGAAACGCCCCGATGTGTCTGCGAGCTGCCGTCCGTTCGGCAGGTCATCTTTTCTGGCGCCTCGGCGGGCGTCCAGACAAAAGACATCTGGGAGAGGCTGCCCAGGGCCAATCGCAGCCTGGGCGGGGAGCGGCCGGGCTCAGATCGACTCGGTGGCGGCCGACGGGGACGCCCGCCGTTCAGCCAGGCGCTCGACGTCTCGGGACAGCTCGACGGCGGCGCTGGCACGGGCCTCGTCACGGCGCTGCATGCCACTCAGAGACAGGGTGCGATCGATCATGCGGATGCGCTCCTGCATGGAGAGCGAGGCCATGGGGATGTAGGGCACGCTGAACCACTCGAGCATGAACTTCACCATGCCATCGATGCGCACGACCTCTTCCCAGTTGACGCCAGCGCGCACTCCATCTTCGACCACCAGGTCGCGGTGCGGGCGAACGAAGAACACCAGCCCCTCTCGCACCGATTGCATGTAGGACATCATCTTCTCGTCCCGGGCCAGCTCACCGAGAATCGTCGAGTGGTGGGCCGCGTAGGCCAGGTTGCAGAAGGCACGATCGCTGACGAAGCTGCCCGCCTGCTCGGTTTCGGCCTCGACCTGACGGCGGAAGACCTCGCGCTGATAGCGATCGACCACGCCGATGTTCGAGCGGATCGAATCGAGCTGCTCCTCCATCTCGGCGAGCACACCTCGGGCCACCTCGGAGATCATGGGCAGGCCGTAAGCGTCACGGATCCAGCGAGCGAGGGTCGTCTTGCCCGTGGAGTGGGCGCCCACGAGATAGATGCGGTTTGTCTTGCGCATGACCTGCTCTCCTCTGTGTGTCCGTGCGGTTGCGGGCCGCACCGTAGCACCGCCCCATGGCCCTTGAGAACCGCCCATCGGCGACCCCGGAGAGCGCGCCGGAGCGGTTGTTCACAACTTCGTGGAGAGTCAGTGGAGAGCCTGTTGGCAATGGGTTGACTGGCCTGTCATGACCGGCTGACAGCCCCGCGATCCCCCCTCAGATGAGGACGTCGCCGTTCAGTGAAATTCGTCGATCGAGGCTGGCCCGCACCCGCCGGGCCAGCTCTTCGGTGTGGAACGGCTTCTCCAACAGGTCGATGTCCTCGAAGGACATGCCCTGTCCGTCGAGGGCGTTGGCGGTGTAGCCAGACATGAACAGCACGGCCAGGTTGGGCAGCTGCTGACACAGCTGGCGAGCCAGATCGGGGCCGCCGAGCCGGGGCATGATCACGTCCGTCACCAGCAGGTCGATGACGCCCCCGTGGGCCCCCGCCAGCTCCAGGGCCGCCTCGCCGTCTGCGGCCTGAAGCACCCGGTAGTCGAGGCGCATGAGCGTCCTGCAGGCCACGTCTCGCACGGCCTTGTCATCCTCGACCAGCAAGATCGTCTCGGCTCCAGAGCGCGGCGGCTCGGTGGAGATCAACACCGTCTGCTCGACGGGACCGTCCTGGGCTGGCAAGAAGATCTCGAAGCGCGTGCCCTCGCCCGTGGCGCTCTCGACCAACAGCCGGCCACCGTTCTGGCGCACGATGCCGTCGCACATGGCCAGGCCCAGGCCCGTACCTTCGCCCACGCTCTTGGTCGTGAAGAACGGCTCGAAGATGCGCGCCCTGGTCTCTGCGTTCATGCCCGCCCCGGTGTCTTGCACCGAAAGGCAGACCAGGGCGCGACCAGACAGGTCGGGGACATCGAGCACTCCCCCGCGACCCTGCCCACCCCAGGCCCCAGGGGCCGGTCGGCGCAAGTGCGCGGCGAGAGCTGCGGGAATGCGTCGCGTGGACAGGGTGATCACGCCGCCCTTGGGCATGGCGTCCACCGAGTTGACCACGAGGTTGAGCAGCACCTGCTCCAGCTGCCCCGGATCGATGACCACCCCCACACCGCCGGCATCGAGCTCGACCCTCAGCTCGATATCTTCGCGCAGCAGACCGTGCAGGACCGGGTCGAGGGTGCGCAGCTGGGCGTCGAGGTCGAGACGCTTGGGCGCCGAGGGCTGCTGACGTGCGAAGCCCAGCAGCTGAGAGGTCAGCTTCGCACCGCGCACAGCAGCCGAGGCCACCACGTCGAGATGCTCGGCCAGGCTGTCCTTGTCTGCCAGGTCGAGCCGGGCCATCTCTGCATGGCCCAGCACCGCCGTGAGCAGGTTGTTGAAGTCGTGCGCCACGCCACCGGCGAGGCGCCCCACGCTCTCCATGCGCTGGGCCTGACGCAGCTGCTCTTCGACAAGGTGATGGTCTGTGACATCGAACAGGGTGGCATGCATCAGCGGCCGCCCCTGGAGCTCGTACGTGCAGGCGTGCACCTCGACGTAGCGGGTGTCTCCCCCCAACTGCTGCTGGGCGGACAGGCGCAGAGGTTCTCCCGGGAGCAGCGACCCCAGGCTCTTGCGCAGCTCACCGTCGTCATCGTCGAACATGTGCGCGAAGACCATGCCTACCAGCTCGGCGGATGTCTGCCCGTAGTGCTCTTCGGCCGCTTGGTTCACGGCGAGGATCGCGCCCACACTGCCATCGACCAGGAGCTGCGCGGCCAGGTTCTTGTCGAACATGCCTCGGTAGCGCTCTTCGGCGGCGCGCAAAGCTCGGGTGCGCTCATCGACCAGCTCGGTGAGCCGCCGGTTGCGTCGTTGCGCGACGACCAGCAAGGCCACACCCGAACCCAGGCCGCACAGGGCCAGACCCAGCAGCAGTTTGGCCCACCACTCGTTCCACCAGGCGCGGCGGACCACGATGGCTGCAGACTCGACGGTCTCGCTCCACGGCCCTCCCGGCGCCTTGGCCCGGGCCAACAAGCGGTAGGTCCCGGGAGGCAGGCGCGTGTAACGAATGCGGCCATCGCGCACCACGGAGGACGGCAGCCAGTCGTCGTCGAAGCCGTCGAGCCGGCACTCGTAGAGCACCTCGTGGGTCTCGGCGAAAGACACGGCCTTGAGCGAGAAGACCAGATCGTTGCTGTCGTGCTCGAGCTCAAGGGGTGCGTCGAGGGGATGCTCTTGCCCTGCCACGTCGACCTCGGCCAGACGCAGGCTCGGCGCCGTGCGCACCACCTTGTCGAATTCCATGCGGTAGCACGAGGCGCCGTTCACCGTGCCGAACCAGGTGCGGCCCATGGAGTCCACGCACCCCCCCGCCCGGTTGGTCTCGTTGCCCGCGAGCCCCTCTTGCACCGTGTAGCGCCTGGCGTTTGCACCGTCCCAGGAGATCACGCCGTGTTGGGTTCCGATCCAGAGCTGCTTGTCGTCCTCGAAGATCAGGTAGACCGGCTGCCGCAAGTCGAGGCCCTGCCGTTGCAGGGGGACGATCTCGCCTCCCTGAGCCACGGCCAGGCCAGCCTTCGTACCCAGCAGAGTCTGCCCGGTAGCCCGCTCACGGTGCAAAGCATAGACGTCGTTCCACAGGGCCTCCTGACCGTGGCGCACCGCGCGCCAGCGCCCCGCCTCACGCACCAGCACCCCTGCGCTGTAGGTGGCCACCCACAGCTCGTCGTCCCCGAGCAGGGCCAGTGCCCGGATGCCCGGGTTGCCGGTCACCTCGGCGTATTCCACGGGAGCGAAGTGCTCACCGTCTCCTGCCCAGAGGCCCGTGCTTGTGCCCACCCAGACCTGACCCGCAGCATCGACCTCGACGGCGGAGACCTGTTGCACCGCGGCATCGCCCAGAGCGTGGCGGCGCACGGTACCGTCCGCCTCCAGACTCACCAGGCCGTAGTAGGTGCAGGCCATCCAGACCCGGCCCGCTCTGCCCATGGCGAGATCGAGCACTCGGCTTTCGTTCGGCCGAGAGGTGGCCCCGCCGAAGACGGCCAGCACCGAAGCCACCCCGTCTTCGATGACAGAGATGCCGTTGTTGTGGCCCAGGAGCAGCTGCTCGGGCGTGCGCATGAGCAACGCCGTCACCTCGTTCTCCAGCAGGCCGTGCGGAGACCGCCAGTTCTCGAAGCGCAAGCTGAAGACCCTTGAAAGGCCGCGAAGGCTGGCGACCCACACGTTGCCATCCCGATCGCGGAGCAGGTCGGTGGCTCCAGCGCCTCCCGCGCCTATCACCGGGCCATCGGAGGCACGGAGCGCACGGGCCTTGCCGTCGTAGCGCACCAGTGAACCGCCATTGCCGAACCACAGCCCGCCCCCACCATCCGGGAGGGTCAGCAGCCCACGGGCCTCCCGCAGGGCTCGGTCGGCCAGGGCCAGGTCGGGCAGGTCGATGAGCTTGTGGAACTGCCCGTCTTGCACCGTACCCAGCCAACCGTTGCCCACGCACCACATCATGAGCTCGTCATCGTGGGACTCCACAGCCAGCCCCAGCACTGCGCCGGGCAGGTCCACTGCGAGAGGCCGCCACTGATCACCATCAAGCCGAGCCAAGCCCCCATCGCCCGCGACGTAGATGTCGCCGCCGGCCACCTGCATGGTCCAGAGACCTTCGGGGAGACCGGTGTGCGTGCCCCGCCAGCCCAGGGCGTGGTTCCAGAGCCAGACACCGTCGTCCGCGGTGGCCAAGACCAGCTGGGGGCCGCTCGCACCGGACAGGAGGCTCGCCGCCACGACCTTCGCCTCGTGATCGATCTCGGCGGGCGGCGGCAGCGTCACTTCATCGGCAGGCAGTCCCAGGGCCACCCCTCGCCAGAACGCCTGGGAGACCCTGTACTGCAGGCCCTGCTCGTCCACCAGCAGAAAGCTCACCGCCCGGGCGACGGCAGCGTCGGGATACTCGACGAATTCATGGCCGTCGAAGGAAGCCATGCCCACCCGGGTGGTCAGCCAGAGCAGCCCGTCGGGGCCCTGGGCCATGGCCAGCACCTCACTGCTGGGCAGGCCCGCTGCCTCCGTGATGCGCTCGACCTGGAACGACTGGGCAGGGACGACGGACGGCAGGACAGCCAGGATCAGCAGGCTCGCCAGAATGAGCCCCATCGAGGTGCCCTCGCCCCCAGGGACCTTCAAGCGCTGGGGACACGGCCCCCGGACGGGCCAAGGCGGCCCCGATCCCAGATCAGCATCGGGCTCGCTTTCACGGCTCGTCGGTAGGCGGCTCGCTCTGATCATCCTGGGCATGCTAACCCGATCTCAGGCCAGAACAGCTGTCCCAGAGGCAGCCCGGAGACCGCCCGCTCTGGTCGGCAGCAGAAAACGTCACCGGGCCCAGAGCCCTCGACTAGACTGAGCCACTGTCAGCTGCGGCACCAGGTCTGCGTCCGACCCAGGTGCTGGTTCCGTTGACAGCCCACGCCGTCCGGTCCGGCGATCGTGCAGAAGTATCACATTCGCTGGAGATCGACCCTTGACCACGCTCAAGCTCATGGCGTTCGGCTCACCCCTGCTCATGGCCGCTCTGCTCCCGACGACGCTCTCAGGCCAGTGACCCGGAATGGGCGGGTCCGGTTCGGGCTCGATCGCAGGTAGCTTCTCCCCGGGCTTTGCTGCCCCTGAATCCGGCCCCTCGGCTTCGGGTTCCGGTCGCTCACGCGCCGGTGCCTTCAGCGGGACTTCGAGCAGCACCAGCGCCGTAGGCACGGTCTCTGGTGCCACCCGTGGGACCAGCGCTCGGGGCAGCAGTCGCTTCGGCGGCGCCAGCACCAACGCTGGCAGCAGCGCCGCGAAAGATCCCGACACATGGGACCGCTGGTGGGATCGCAACGAAGACGAGTTTCTCTGGACCGCCGGGCTCGAGAGCAGCAGCCACGTGGTCTCAGGAGTGGGCGGATTGCCCATGGGCCGGCGCGGGAGCAGCACCGCCCGCCAGGGCCTCAGCCGCTCGGCGATCTACACCCAGATCGTCCCTGACCTGCTCGAGCTCGTCACCAGCGGCGACGACACCCGCGTGGTGAACGCCGCGCTCATGGCCCTGGGACGGGCCGTCGATCCGCCGTTTCACGACCCACTGCTCGAAGCCCTGCCGACGCTCCTGGCTCGGGGCGATCTCCCGGTGCAGATGGCTGCGACCATGGCCCTGGGGCTCTCGTCGAGCAGCGATGGCACAGAGACCCTGATCAACCTCATGAGCTGTAGCGGCGAAGGCCATCAGCTCGTACACGCCTCGTTCGTCCCCGCCCAGGTGCGCGCCGCTGCGGCGCTGGCGCTCGGCTTTGGCAACGACCCGGCGGCCATCCCCGCCTTGATGGACATCATCGAACGATCGCCCGCCTCGGAGAACGAGACCCGCACCAGCGCGGTCATGGCCCTCGGGCTGATGGACAACAACGCCGCGGGACGGGCCGCGTCCTGGCTGGCCAGACGGCTCGCCGACCGGAAGCTCGACCCGGCGGTGAAGAGCGCGATCCCCGTGGCCCTGGCGCGACTCGATCGCCCCGGCGCCCAGGAGGCCCTGCTCGAAGTCCTCGATGACCGAGACACCGATCGGTGGGTGCGACAGTCTGCAGCCATCGGCCTGGGACGGCTGGCCTCCATGGACGACGACGAGGCCCTCACCGCCTTGACCCGCCTGGTTGAGAAACAGAAAGACGGCCCCACCCGGCGCTTCGCCCTGCTGAGCCTGGCCCGTATCGGCGCTGCAGACAGCGAAGCCTCCGGACATCGTGAGGCACACGACGAGCTGCTCGATCTGTTCAGCCAGTCGGTGAGCCGTCCCGATCACAAGCTCGACCGGCCCTGGGCTGCCCTGGCTGCTGGTCTGTACGTCCGCGGCCAGACAGGGGCCCGAGGTGTGCTGCAAGATCGGGTGAAGACCGAGTATGACGACATCCACGACACGGACATCAAGGGTGCCTTCGCCCTCTCACTCGGCCTGATGGGCGCGGAAGACGTCGTCGACACCTTGCGCTCAGACTACGTCACGGTGATGAACGATCGCTTCCGCCGTCACGTGGCCGTCTCCCTGGGGATGCTCGGCGCCGGCAAGGACTCTCGTGACCTCTTGCGCGGCGAGCTGGTCCGCGAAGGAGCGGGCTCCGGGCTGCGACGCGCGGTGGGTGCGGCGTTGGGCATGTTGGGCGACGAGTTCGCGCCGCAAGTGGCGGCCACGTCGTTCGGCGAGACGCCCAGCCTGCAGACTCGCACGTCCCTGGCCGTGTCCATGGGCGTGATGCGCCATGTGTCCAATGTGGGCACTCTGCAGCTGGCCACTCTCGACGACGAACTGGACAACGAGACCCGGGCCTCCGCTGCGCTCGGCTTGGGGCGTCTGGTGGAGACCACCGCCATGCCCTGGTACGCCAGGCTCAGCATCGACAGCAACGTGTCTGCGCCGCGCAGCACGTTGGCTGCCCTGTTGCCTGCGCGCTGAGAGGGCCTCCTCACCCTGGGCTGCTCAGCCGCCCTCTTGTTGCACTCGCCCCGCCTTGCGCACGCCTCGGCCTGTGCGTTCGGTGAGCGAGTCGCCCAGCTCGACCCGCCAGCCCTCGGCCAGCTCCAGCATGCGTGCGACAACGTCGGCATGGGCCGCTGACACGTCGGTGGTCTCGTAGGGGTCGTGCTCCAGATCGAACAGCCCGCCCTCGATGCGGCGCGAGTCGTCGTACTTCCCGGGGTTGCCGCCGCTGCCGAGCGCACGCCCGGCCATGGAGCGGTAGCTGTGGGGTAGATGGAGCTTCCAGCGCCCTGACCGGACAGCCTGCAACGCGCTCTTGTGGTAGTAGAAAGCGAACGAGTCGTGGGGCGAGACCGCGCCGGCTTCGCCCACGATGAGCGGCCAGATGTCCAGGCCGTCGAGGGTGTGCTCTGGCAGGGGCTGGGCGAGCAGGCGAGCGACGGTGGGCAACACGTCGATGGTCATGGCCGGCTCGGTGCAAACAGATTGCTCGGGAATGACCCCGGGCCAGCGCATGACCATGGGCACTCGCACGCCGCCCTCGAAGGTGGTGCCCTTGCCCTCGCGGAAGCCTCCGGTCGACCCTGCGTGATCGCCGTAGCTCAGCCACGGGCCGTTGTCGGACGCGAAGATCACCAAGGTGCGCTCGTCGACCCGCAGTCGCTTCAAGGTGCTCATGACCCGGCCCACGCTCCAGTCGATCTCCTCGATCACATCGCCGTACAGCCCTACGTTTGAGCCGCCCTCGCGCTCCGCCGACACATGCAGGGGCACGTGAGGCATGGGATGGGCGAGGTAGGCGAAGAACGGCCGCTCGTCCGCGACCGACCGTTCGATGAAGTCGACGGTGCGCTCGGTGAAGTCGGTGGTGAAGCGGCTCTGGTCACCGTTCAAGGCCACGACCTCATCGCCGTCATAGGTCGGCAGGTCGACCCACGCCTTGGGGCTCTCGGGGTGATTGGGCCACATGTCGTTCGAGTAGGGGATGCCGTACCACTCGTCGAAGCCATGCCGGGTGGGGAAGAACGGCGGCAGGCAGCCCAGGTGCCACTTGCCGAACATGGCCGTGGCGTAACCAGCATCGCGGCACAACTCGGCCAGGGTCAGCTCGCCGTCCGCAAGGCCGTGGGTCGCCGACGGATTGAGCGCGCCGTGAATGCCCAGGCGGTTGGGATAGCAACCGGTGAGCAGGGCGGCCCGTGATGCCGAGCACACGGGCTGAGCCACGTAGAAGTCGGTGAAGCGCACGCCGTCCGCGGCCAGCTGGTCGATGGCAGGCGTGTCCCAAGGGGCTTCGACGTTGCAGTCCACGTCGCCCCAGCCCATGTCGTCCACGAAGATGAGCACGATGTTGGGCGGCGCTGCCGCGGAGGGCTGCCCCCCAGTGCTGCAGCTGGCCAGGACGCATAGGCAGAGGCACAGCGCCACCGGCACAACTCTGGTCCTACAGTCTCGAGGCTGCCCAGGCCTGGCTCTCGCTGATGCAGTTCTGGTCATGGCAGAGACTCCCTTGCAACATGGGTGGGACGGACGACAGCTGGCCGCTGGACGAGCTGACACAGACTACGTCATGGCCCCGCAACCCTCACGGACCGAGCGCAAACATGAGCACGAGCAGGATGAACATGGCCATCGTCGCGGTGTTCGGCGCCTTGAGCCTCGTCGGCTGTGCCAGCGCACCGCCCGCCCTGGCGACGCCACGGTCCCAGCCAAACCTCCTCGTGTTTCTCGTGGACGACCTGGGCTGGCAGGACCTCTCCCTACCTCTTCACCATGTGTCCACGGCGCTCAACGAGCGTTACCGCACACCCAACGTGGAGCGCCTCGCAGCAGGGGGCATGACCTTCACCCAGGCCTACGCGTCGGCGCCGGTCTGCACGCCCACGCGCACCAGCCTGATGACCGGACGCAGCCCCGCGCGCAACCACATCACCTACTGGACCCTGAACGCCGACAGCGATACGTCTGCGCCCTTCCCTGGCCTGTTGCCACCAGCCTGGGACGTCAACGGCTTGCAGCCCGACGACGTCACCCTGCCGGCGCTGCTCTCTCGCAAGGGCTACCGCACGATCCACGTGGGCAAGGCGCACTTCGGAGCGCAGGGCACTCCCGGCAGCGACCCCGCCAACCTGGGCTTCGACGTGAACGTGGCCGGTCACGGAGCTGGCGCGCCGGCAAGCTACCTGGCCAGCGAGTCGTTCTCCCGGGGCAACGTCTGGGACGTGCCGGGGCTCGAGCGCTGGCATGGCAGCGACGCCTACCTCACCGAAGCCCTGAGCGCCGAGGCGTCGGCTGCCGTCCGGGATGCCGTCGCTGCAGGCCAGCCGTTCTTTCTGAACATGGCGCCCTACGCAGTGCACACGCCGATCATGGCCAACCCCCGACATGTGGGCGACGACCCGGGCCTGCCCCCGGTCGAAGCCGCCTACGCTTCCATGATCGCTGGCGTCGACAGGGCCCTCGGCGAGCTGCTGGACCTGCTCGACGCGCTCGACATCGCCGACGAGACCGTGGTGATCTTCACCTCGGACAACGGTGGGCTCTCAGCACACGGCCGGGCTGGTGAGCCACACACGCACAACGCGCCCCTGCGCAGCGGCAAGGGCTCGTACTACGAAGGCGGCGTGCGCGTCCCAGCGGTGGTGCGCTGGCCCGGGGTGACCGAGGCGGGCGCACGGTCAGCGGTCCCCATCATCACCCACGATCTGTTTCTCACCTTGCTGGCCATGGCCGACGTGGGCCTGAAGCCTGAGCTGCGTGGCCCACTCGACGGCGTGGACATCACCCCGCTGCTGAAGGGCGCCGGTCCCGGAGCAGGCGATCTGTCGGACCGAACGATGCTCTGGCACCAACCCCATTACTGGGGCATCCCCGGACCGGGCATCGAGCCCTTCAGCGCCCTGCGACAAGGACGATGGAAACTGATCTACCGTCACCGCGACCGGGGCTTCGAACTCTACGATCTGCAGGTCGATCTGGGCGAGGCACATGACCTGGCGCCGAGTCAGCCAGAGCTCCTGCACCGGCTGGCAGACGATCTGACCCGGCGGCTGCGAAGGGTGGATGCGCAGATGTCCCTCGACGCAGAGAGCGGCGAACCGGTGCCGTGGCCAGCGGATGCACTGGCTCCTGGCGACAGGGGCTGACAGCGGGTCCTGACGCGCAGGCCGGTGCCGACAGGCGCCAACGCGCAGGCCGACGCCGACAGGCGCCAACGCGCAGGCCGGTGCCGACAGGTGCCAACGCGCAGGCCGAGGCCGACAGGTCTTGAGCCGCTGGCGTCGCGGCGTCCGGCGGCTCAGCTCCCTCCCACTCCATAGAGTTCCCGTAGCCGGGCCAGCTCTGTCTCCAGCTCTGCCCGCAGCTCTGCGTAGGCCGGGTCGTCATGCACGCTGGACAGCTCATGAGGGTCTCGTGCGAGATCAAACAGCTCCCACTCGCCGAGGCCAGCAGACAGGCGCGGGTAGCGGATCAGCTTGTGGTTCGCCGTGCGCACACCGTAGTGGGGCTCGACGTTGTGGATGCCCACCTCGTGGTACTCGTAGTAGATCGATTTGCGCCAGTCTGCCGCCGTCTCCCCGGCGAGCAACGGCACCAGGCTGGCCCCTTGCATGGACGGGGGCGCGGCCACTCCCGCAGCGTCCAAAAACGTCTGGGCCAGATCGAGGTTCTGCACCAGATGTTCCTCCCGCGAACCGGGGGCAATCACGGCGGGCCAACGGACGATCAAGGGCAGACGCAAGGCCGGCTCGTACATGAAGCGCTTGTCGTACCAACCATGCTCACCGAGAAAGAATCCCTGATCCGAGCTGTAGACCACGATGGTGTTCTCGGCCAGGCCCTGGTCGTCGAGGTGGTCGAGCAGCCGCCCCACGTTGTCGTCCACCGAGGCGACGCAGCGCAGGTAGTCCTTGATGTAGCGCTGGTACTTCCAGCGCACGAGGGCGTCGCCCGTGGGTGGCTCGCGATCAAAGGCCTCGTCGATGGGGATGTAGGCCCGGTCCCACGCCTGGCGCTGCTCTGCTGTCATGCGCTGCAGCAAGTCGGCTGCCCAGCGATCAGGGCCTTCCAACGACTGACTCTCGCTGGGTTCCCCGATCAGCTTGAGGTCATAAAGATCGTACAGATGCCGGGCGATGGACATCTCCTGAAGCTGCGCCGCCCCACCGCGCCCAGCGTAGTCGTCAAACAACGTGGCCGGCTCGGGGATGGCCTGGCCTTGGTAAAGGTCGTGCTGCGCCGGCCCAGGCATCCAGGTGCGATGGGGTGCCTTGTGCTGCACCATGAGCAAGAAGGGCCGCTCGTCGCCCGCTCGCTCGTCGAGCCAATCCAAAGCCAGGTCGGTGGTGATCTCGGTGACGTAACCCTCGATGCGCCGACTCCCGGCAGCGCTCTCGAAGTCGGGGCTGTAGTAGTGGCCCTGTCCCGGCAAGATCTCCCAGTGATCAAAGCCCGTGGGATCAGACTTCAGGTGCCACTTGCCGATCAGCGCCGTCTCGTAGCCTGCGCCCTGGAGCAACTTGGGAAACGTGGTCTGGTCACCATCAAAAACCGCCCCGTTGTCCACCACGCCATTCTTGTGGCTGTGCTTCCCGGTGAGCACCACCGCCCGGGCCGGCGCGCAGATGCCGTTGGTACAGAAGGCGTTCTCGAAGACCATGCCCTCAGCGGCGAGACGGTCGATCTGGGGCGTGGTGTTGATCACCGATCCGTAGGCCCCCACCGCAGCGGCGGAGTGGTCGTCGGTGTAGATGAAGAGGATGTTGGGACGCTGCTTCGAGAGGCCAGAGCCCTCGACGTCCGCAGTGGTGCCGCAACCGGGCAAGGTCGCTGTCGTGAGGGCCAGGGTCAGCCAGAGCATGACCCGGGGTGATCTGCGTCGTGGCGATTGGGCGTGGACAACGGGCGTCAGGGTCTTCATCCGGGTCATGACGCCACGACCGCCGTCAGGCCTCGCAGGTCAGCGCCGTGCAGAGTCGCCCTTACGGATCGAGACTGATCGTCACCGCACTCGACGCCGGGCCCGCCTGAAGCGAATCTGGTGAGGTCAAGACTGCGATGGTGAGTTGGCTACCGATCAGAGAGGGCCCCAGGCCTGGCGGCCAGACCAGGCCGAACGTGGCTTGGCCGCCCTCGTTGAGCACACCAGCGAAGCCAGGCAACAATGGCGTTCCCAGGGCACCAAGGCCCGCCTCGGTGATCGCGTCAGGCACCAGGGGCAGCCAACTGCCGGGGCCGAGCACCACGCCCTGGCCGGTGCCGCTCACGCTGAGCAACCCGGCGTACACGTGACCAGCCTGGGCGGGCAGGCGCACGGTGAGCTGAACAGTACCGCCTTGCGACACCGACACGCTGTCGGTCGACGCGGTGAGGGTGAGCGGCGACCAGACCAGGACCGAGCCCGCGCCGCCCGGCTCAACAGAGCTGCCCAAGATCTCGGGGATGCCGTCGCCATCGATGTCACCTGTGGCCACATTCCAGCCCAAGTTGTGATGGGACATCCCGCTGGTGTCGGTGAGCGTCTGGACGATCTTGTAGTCGAAGCCGTGGAAGACCTGGACAACGCCTTCGATGTCTATGGAACTGACGCCTCCCATATCGCCCACGACCAGCTCGGCTTCGCCGTCGAGGTCGACATCGACGAAGAACGATTTAGCTCCGAAGGCCTCGTCCTTGTGCGGCTTGGGCGACCAGACCTCCCACCCGATCGTGGTGTAGTCCGGGCCCAGGAGCATGATCAACGACCCAGCGCTTGAGACAGCATTCTGTGGATTTGGGGGATTCCATTTCGAAAGTGGTGCAGCGACCAAAATGTCGTCAATACCATCACCTGAGAAGTCACGCTTGGCGCGGAGGTCCGAAAATCTGCTCTTCCCGCCCGGCGAGGGAATCGTCGCCACATGCTCTCGCGTCAGGCCATCAATCACGTAGATGGTGCCCCACCCGAAGGGTGCGGGCGGCACTCCCACCAGGCCAGCGCCAATCCACAAGTCTACAACGCCATCGTCGTCGTAGTGGGCGGCGCGAATCGTGTATCCAAACCAGACAAGACCACTCGGGTATGGATCATCCACCGGCAGCGCGAGCGGCGTGGGCTGGTTGACAATGCCCGCCGCGAGGTCCGATCCCCAGAAGATCCAAACTCGTCCCTCGGAGGCGATACCGGTCACGTGACCTGGCGCCCCAGGGGCGCCCACGACCACATCGACGAGCCCATCCCTATCCACGTCATGTACCAGCAAGCCCACGCCGAACAATGCATTCTCCGTGGGCATCTCATCCATCAGGATCAACTCGGAGACGTAATCGGGTCCCAGGAAGACATGCACCCTGCCCACGAGATCCAGGTTGTTCGCCTGATCCTCCCAGCCCACAGCCGACAACAAGATGTCCGGCCAACCATCAGCATTCACGTCCTCAAAGGCAGCTGACGGTGGAAAGCCTGTGGCCAACCCCAGTTCTTCATCATCGGTGGCCTGCCGACTAGCGAGCATCGTGGCAGGGCCATGAAGAGTAGGCCCGTGGTAGATCCAAGCGATTCCCGGTTGATTGACCCCAGGTAGGTTGGCCCGACGTTCAACGGCGATGACATCGCCAAACCCGTCTCCGTCGACATCGGCCACGAGAATGGTCTCGCCGAACAGCTTGCCTGCATACGGCACCGGAGCCTTCAGCAGCTGCGATTCGTACTGAAGCTGAACAGGTCCCAAGTCGAGCTGCCCAGCCACGCTGGAGAGCAAGCCTATCAGCGCGTACAGGAGGCTCATGGGCAGTCCTCTCCCACATCGAGTTCTCCACCCCGTCTCACGGATCGAGGCTGATCGTCACCGCACTTGACGCAGGGCCCGCTTGAAGCGAATCCGGGGAGGTGACGACTGCGATGGTGAGTTGGTTGCCGATCAGAGAGGGCCCCAGGCCTGGCGGCCAGGCCAGGCCGAACGTGGCCTGGCCGCCTTCGTTGAGCACGCCAGCGAAGCCGGGCAACAGGGGGGTGCCCAGAGCGCCAAGGCCAGCCTCGGTGATCGCGTCGGGGACGAGGGGCAACCAGCTGCCGGGGCCGAGCACCACGCCCTGGCCTGTGCCGCTCACGCTCAGCAAGCCCGCGTACACGTGCCCAGCCTGGGCGGGCAGGCGCACGGTGAGCTGAACAGTACCGCCTTGCGACACCGACACGCTGTCGGTCGACGCCGTGAGGGTGAGCGGCGACCAGACCAGGACCGAGCCCGCGCTGCCCGGTTCGACCGAGCTGCCCAAGATCTCGGGGATGCCGTCGCCATCGATGTCACCCGTAGCCACGTTCCAGCCCAGATTGTGATGAGACATCCCACTAGTGTCGGTGAGCGTCTGCACGATCTTGAAATCAAAGCCGTGGAAGACTCGCACGGTGCCTTCGGCTCCCGAGGCGGTGACCCCGCCCTGATCGCCCACGACGAGTTCAGCTTCGCCGTCGAGGTCAACATCGACCAAGAACGACTTGGCACCGAATGCTTCGCCGCTGTGAGGCTTCGGAGACCAGACTTCCCATCCGATTGTGGTGTAGTCCGGCCCCAAGAGCATGAGCAACGCCCCAGCACTCGAAACAGCATTCAGCGGGTTTGGGGGATTCCATGACGACCATGGCGCGGCAACCAAGACATCATCAATGCCGTCACCCGAGAAGTCACGTTTGGCGCGAAGGTCCGAGAACCTGCTCTTCCCTCCGGGCGAGGGAATTGTCGCCACATGATCTCGCGTCACGCCATCAAGCACGTAAATGGTGCCCCACCCGAAGGGAGCGGGCGGCACTCCCACCAGGCCTGCACTGACCCATAAGTCCTCAACGCCGTCGTCGTCGTAATGAGCAGACCGAATCGTGTACCCAAACCAGACAGGAAGAAACGGGTTTGGATTATCGACCGGCAGAGCGATCGGCGTGGGCTGGCTAACAATCCCCGCAGCGAGATCCGACCCCCAGTAGATCCAAACTCGCCCCTCATCCTTAAAGCCACTGATGTGGCCTGGCGCCCCGGGGGCGCCAACGGTCACGTCGACATGCCCATCCCCATCAACGTCATGCACTAGCAGGCCCGTCCCGAACAGCGCGTTCTCCGTGGGGTTTCTATCCTTCAGGATCAACTCATCTCTGTAGTTGGGCCCCAGAAAGACATGCACCCGCCCCACTCCATCGATGTTGTTCTCGTGATCCTCCCAACCCACGGCGGACAACAGAATATCCGGCCACCCATCAGCATTCACATCCTCAAAGGCAGCTGATGGAGGGAACTTCGAAGCCAAACCCAGCTCTTCGTCATCGGTGGCATCAGGGCTGACTACCATCGTGGCGGGGCCGTGAAGAGTTGGACCATGATAGACCCAAGCGATTCCCGGTTGGCTGACCCCAGGTAGATTGGCCCGACGTTCGACGGCGATGACATCACCAAAACCGTCTGCATCGACATCAGCCACGAGAATCGTCTCGCCGAATAGCTTGCCTGCGAATGGCACCGGAGCCTTCAGCAACTGCGATTCGTATTGGAGCTGCACGGGGCCTGAGTCGAGCTGCCCGGTCAGACTGAGGAGCAATCCGACCGCCACCGACAGGATGCTCATGGACAATCAAGCCCCACGTCGAGTTCTCCGCCCGCGTCCAGGATTGAGTAGTTGCGAGACCAGGGAACCCCGATGCTTTCAAACTCTCCCGCAAACGGCCCTGGGGGACCATCGTTAACCAACAGATTCGGGAGGTTCGTTGGTCCAATAAGGATGGAGGCACTCGTCAGACAGCCTGCTGCATCAGCGCCCTGGTTTCCGGGGATCCAGGTGTTGCCCCAGGCGCTGATTCGGGTGGGCAGGCCCGCGATCGACTTCTGCACAACGTGAACGCGATACGTGTCCTCGCTCAAGGGAATATTGAAGTCGAACGGTTTGAACACGTTCAAGCCGTGATCAAGGGAGGTGCCCAGGTTAAGCGTAGAGGGTGCCGTTGGCATCAAGTTCCAGAGAATGCTGTAGGCGTTGTTCTCAAATGTACATCCCCTTACCATGCCGTTGAGTGCGTTCATACCACGAAGCACCATGGCTGCTGTGGAACTGAAATTCGGATCGATTCCGGACGGAAGGTTCTTGCACCTGAGAAACGTCGTGCCGGTCGCAGTGAACGTCAAGCTGCCCTCGCCGACAACTTCGATGCCGTTCTCAATGTCGACAAAAGTACCACCGATCACATCCAGGTTGGCCTCGGTGGAGAAGCCAGAGCTAATCTCACCCCCAGTTTGAATCGCGTCGTGACACTCCTCAAAGTCACAAGAGATGATGTCCACATCCAGAATTCCTGGCCCCTTCAACCAAACAGCAGCGTGGCCCTTGTTTTGAAAGTCTGGCGCAACAGCAACTGTCGGGAAGAAGTTCTCTAGGTGGCTATTCCGTACGGAGCCGGACACTGAGAGCTGAGTCAAGCTGTCGGAAGAGAGTCCCGCGTAGAAAAAGACCCCATCATGGAAGTCGATAATATCGCACTCGTCGATAGACGCGTTACTAACCTCCTTGACATACACAGCAGACAACTTTTGGATCGCTCGACTAAGCGTGAATTTCTCTCCTGAGAGCGTGAACCCAAACAGCGTGACGTTGGTGGCCATCCAGACATAGGTTCTCTTGAGACCCGGCTCCCACGCACTTTCTGGGTACATGCCGAAGTTGTCCTCGTCAATCGAGATCAGTGGCTTTTGCCCCCCCGCGCCAACCCCACGACGTCCACCCCCTTGACCATGCGCAGGGGGAAGGGCTTGTGCGTGATACCCGATGAGATCTCATCGGTTGTTTGCCAGCCGGAAGCCTCGTGGCCACCATGGGTGGCGGGTGCGATCGGCGTCGCCGAACGGTGAACGGTGATCTGCACCAGTGGCAAGGGGAGCCCCGGCACCACTTGCTTCAACAGCCACGCTTCCCCTAGTGCCTTGTTGAGCGTCTGATAAGGCAACGCCTGGGTACCTGGGTTGCTGTCCGAGCCGTTCTCGGCGTGAACGTGCAGGACTGACACTGAAGGCCCGCCCTGCGATGCTGCGTCAGGCGCCACGAGACAAGTGACGACGAGAAGAAGGGCTACCCCCCCCCCAATTCCAACGATGATTCATGAACTGCATCTTGGTTCCTCCCAGAGAGTTCCCAGTGATGCTAGGCCGCACCTGGGAATCCGACAAGCTCCAAATGAAGCTCGATCTCTCCAGTTCTGACTGCAATAGCCACATCTTCTCCAGAGAAGACCGCTGGGGGCAATCGACTTTCGGGTCCTCAGCTACGTGCGTTGCAGCACGAACCTCCCACTCAGGTTACTGAGCCGTCGACGACCGTGAGGGTGGCAGTTCGAGCCAAAGGCTCGGTTGGAACAAGCCCACCACCGTGGTTCTGGCTGGCGACTGTCGGGTAGCATTGCCTTCGCACAACGTGTCGAGAGGTCCCTCGTCGGGCTGACCGCCAAACCCAGAGCTGAGACATCGCTTGCTCACTGTGACAAATCGGCCTCCCGCCTCTGGTTTCACCCGCAAGCCGAGCCCATCCGCCGCCGTCGCGATCGTTGCCCTGTTCCTCCTGGGCTGCCAGCCCTCAGGCGAGCCCAGGGGACAACACGCAGACCAGCCCCGCCCCCCCAACGTGCTCTTCATCCTCACCGATGCCCACCGGGCCAGCACCATGGGCTGCTACGGCGACGGCGATGCGATCACGCCCAACCTCGACGCCCTGGCTGGTTCGGGGATGCGCCTGACCACCGCCATCTCGAACACGCCCGTGTGCCGGCCCTATCGCGCCTCGCTCATGACCGGCGCCCTCGGACACCACGCGGGTCTGGTGGGCAACTGGTCCGAGCACAACGCCAACGACACGGTCGCCGAGCAGTACACGCCGGGCACGCTGCCCAAGGGACATCAATGGACGCCCAACGGCCTGGCCACAATGGGCTCGGTCTTCCGCGACGCTGGCTACCGCTGCGGCTACGTGGGCAAGTGGCATCTCGGGCAGGTCGACATCGACCCTGGCCCGCTGCGCATGGGCTTCGACGACTTCTGGGCCGTGTCCTCCGAGCCAGCTCACGAATACTGGGACTGGAGCTACTTCACCGGGTCGGGACCCAGCGTCGACCAGAAGGGCGTGTTCAAACCCACGGTCGACACCGACCTGGCCCAGCAGTTCATCGAGCAAGACGACGAGCGACCCTGGATGCTCATGCTCTCCTGGGCCGGACCGCACAAGCCCTTCGAAGCGCCCGAGAGGTTTCAGCACTTCGACCACGTGCAGGCCTTGCCCAACGTGCGCAAGGGTCCCAAGCCAGACCTGGCCGGCTATCACGCCATGATCGAAGCACTCGACAGCGAAGCGGGACGACTTCTGGCGCACCTCGAGCAGCAAGGGTTGGCGGACAACACCATCGTGGTCTACACGTCCGATCACGGATCGCTCCTGGGCAGCCACGGCATGGGCGGCAAGGAGTTGCCCTTCGACGGCTCGACCCGCGTGCCGTTCCTCGTGCGCTGGCCCGGACGCATCGCTGAGGGCCAGACCTTCGCGCCGCCCTTGGGCACGCCGGACATCCTGCCCACCTTGGCTGGCCTGGCCGGGCTGCCCGTGCCCGCGGTTCCCGACGGCATCGACCTCTCAGCGCAACTCTTGGGCGCGCCAGACGAGCGCACCGACCCCGCTGCCTACCTGGCCGGATACGCCAGCCCCGCGGCGAAGACCAAACCCACCTGGCGCGGCCTGCGCACCGAGCGCTACCTGTTCGCCTGCACCGAAGCGGGCCCGTGGATTCTCTACGACATGCTCGAGGACCCTTACGAGTTGGTCAATCTCGTGAAGAGCGGGCATCCCCTGGTGGCCGAGTTTCACGAGCGCACGTTGGCCACCATGCAAGCCACCGGGGATGTCTGGCTGCATTAGCAGTCTGCGCCACAGTCGCCAGATGTTCCACCGACGAGGGCTGCCCGGCGCCTCGCTGAACAGGCGACCTGTAGCGCAGACTCCTAACGCACCCGGTGCACGATCACGCCGCCGGCCCGTGAGGCGCTGGGCAACGTCCATCGCTTGAGGCTCGCGGATTCGGTCTCGCTGCGCACCTCGGCTGGTGGCGGCGCGTCGTAGATCACGTAGTCCACGTCGTGACGTGCGACCAGACCGGGCTCGCGCGGGAAGCGATAGGTGTAGGCGCGACGCCCTGACAAGAAAGCCAGCTCGGGGGCTCGGCGACAGAGCAGCACGGCGTCTTCGGGTGTGTGCTCCCGAATCCACCGGGCGGTGCTCACGTTGTCGGCCCAGCGATTGCCGAGGCGGCCACCGTTCTGCTGCTCGGGATGCAACGAGTCAGGCAGCGTGCGCCAAGTCGCCAGGGCCAAGAGCAGGACACCCACGGCCACGGTGGCGCGCGAGCTCAGCACCTTCGACGCGCTGGTCTTGTGCGGGCTCAGGGCCCGACCCAGCTGGTCCAAGGCCACGAGCAAGTACAGGGGCACGAACGGCGTCAGGGGCAGCACCAAGCGTTGAGCGTAGGTGAAGTAGGTCAGCACCAGCACGGTGTAGATCGCCGCGAACCAGTCGAGCACGGTGGCCCGGCGGCACACCGACACGATCCAACCCGCGAGCAGCACCAACGCCACGGCCACCCGCACGGGCAGCGACCGTGAGCCCGTGCACATCCAGGCCAGCTCGCTGCCCAGCTCTGTGCCGTTGACCACGATGCGCTGCACGTAGCCTTCGAAATCGACCCAGTCTGAGGCCGGGTCACCCGGGTCGACGTGAAACATGGCCGAGCCGTAGTCGTACAGCAACCACTGCTCAGAAGGGGACGGCGCCTGGGCCAGGGCCGCCTTCGAAGCGCTGATCCAGGGCAAGGCCATGACCACCACCAGCGCCGCAGGCAGCAACGCGCCGAGCCACCAACGCCAACGGTCCCGACGCATCAGGCCCGCCACGAAGAAGCCCGGCACCACAAGCACCGCCACGCTGCGAAACCACATGGCCGCGCCCAGACTGACGGCCGCGCAGAGTGACCAGAACAGCCAGCCCCTGCGCCTCCCCTCAGAGGCCAACATGCAGCCGAAGCCCGCGAAGATCAGCAGCTGAAACGGGTACTCGGAGAGGATGCGATTGAAGTTCGCCACGAAGGCCGGGCTCATCCCGGACAACAGGGCGGCGGCCAAGGCGATCGGGGTGCCGAAGACCTTGCGGAAGACCAGGAACACGGCAGCCACTGCGGCCGCGGCGCAGGCCATGACGAAGACGTTGATCGTCGCCGGGTCGAACGCGCCGTCGCTCAGAAAGAACGACAAGATCCACGAGAAGGCCGGGGGGCGCAGTGAATACGGCAGGCCTTGGTAGGCGTAGCCCCCGCCCTCGGCGAGGGAGCGGCCGGTCATGAGGTAGACCGCGCTGTCCCAGCTGGAGAGCCACTGATCGCCGAGCCAGAGGGTGAGGCAGAGCGCTGCGTAGGCGCTCAACAGCACCCAGGGCAGCCAGCGTTCAAGCGCCCCCCTCGCCACCTCGGGAGACACCGCAGGGTCGCGCTCCTCGGGCAACTCAGCGTCGGCCCGGCGGGGCCCGTCGGATGCCAGAGTCACGATCGCCCCGGGCAGCGGGGGGATGGCCGGTTCTCCCGCGCACCCCTCTGCACGCTCGCGCTCGTTCGCCGGTGTGTCCTCGCCCTCGTTCGCTGGTGTGTTCACGGGCTCAGCGATCTCCGTCGGTGACGTCGAAGTAGCCCAGCTCTTGCAGCGCCTTCAGGTCCTCGGCGCTCTGGGGCGCGGCCTGCTCGGATGACCCGGGCTCTGCGGAGAGCCGCTGCAAGACGCCCAGCATGTGCTCGGCCAGCTCCCCTCGCTCGGCGGACAGGTCGACCGTTTCGCCCGGATCGTTGCGCAGGTCATACAGAGCGAAGCTGCCGTCAGCCCCATCGTGCATGAGCTTGAAACGATCATCTCGGATCATGCTGCGCAGACCCGCGGGTTCGTTGTTGTGGTCGGCGCCCGCGAAGACCCAGCGGTGCTGGCCCGGTTCAGCCCAGAGCGGAGCCAGGTCGAGGCCATCGCAATCCTCGGGGACCGGCTGCCCGAAGGCACGGGCCACCGTGGGCAGCACGTCGGTGAGCATGACCAGATCGTCGACGGTGCGCCCCGCCGGGATCGACGGCCCGGACAGCAGCAAGGGGATGTTCAGGCTCTCCCGATGCATGGTCCGCCCGTGCAGGACATCGCCGTGCTCCAGAAACTCCTCGCCATGATCCGAGGTCACGATGACCAGGGTGTGGTCCAGCAAGCCCCGGGACTGCAGCTCGCCAAAGAAGCTGGCCAGCAGGTCGTCGAGCTCGCGAATCTCAGCGTCATAGAGCTGCGAGACGTGGCGCATGTCCTGCTCATCAAAGGTACGCTCGCCCCGACGAAAGGCCTGCAGCTGATCGGCGCTGCCGTCGGCGTCACCGTCGTAGGCGTCCACGAGCAGGTCGCGGTAGGACGGGGCCGGGGTGTAATCGCTGTGCACGTGATAGGTGTGCAGGAACAAGAAAAAGGGCTGTTCGGCGGCACCGTCAAGCCAGGACAGCGCATGGTCGAACACGGCGGGACCGGCCTTCGGTTTCTCCTTCAGCAGATCGACGTGATCGAAGGCCAGGCTCAGCCCGTGCCGTTCACCGAGAAAGCGCGAGTTGATGATCGCCGCGGTGGTCAGCCCCTGGGCAGACAGCAGGCCGTGCAAAGTGGGTAGTTCTTGCGAGAGACGCTTGTCCCCCGAGGTCACCCCGTGGCGTTGGGGCAGCAGACCGGTGAGCAACGAGGTGTGTGAAGGCAGCGTCCAGGGCGACTGGGCCACCACGTTCTCGAAGCGCACACCACGCCCGGCCAGCTCATCGAGAAACGGCGACGTGGGACGGTCGTAGCCGTAGCAACCCAGGTGATCTGCTCGCAGGGTGTCGATGGAGAGCAGCAGCACGTTGCGCGGCCGCGGGGGACCGCCGTCGCCGCAAGCCACTGTCAACAGCAACAGCCATGCCCACAGACTCGGCAGCCTGTATCCACTGCGCCGACCGCACAGCCCCATCAGCTTGCGAGTGACATGCCGCCTGGACACCCCCGCCAGTCGGCGAGAAGCTTGCCGCCTGCACGACCCCGCTAGCCGGCAAACGAGACGCCACCCGCTGGCCACGATCGGTCGTAGACTCATCATCGATCCTCTGACTCCGTGCCCACGTAGCCGAGTGCTCGCATACCCGCGTCCACCTCTGCTGACAGCGGCGTGGAGCCGACGTCGTCGATGCGCCACGTGCGTCGTGCCCAATCTGCGAGCAGACCCGAGAGTCGCCGGGCGACGTCAGGTTCTTGCTCTACCAGGTTCACTTGCTCCCCCGGATCTGCTTCAAGATCGTAGAGTTCGCGGCGCTGTTCGCCGGGAGCTTCGAAGTATTTCCACTGTCCCTGCCGGACGCCCAGGCCCCGGCCCCACTCGTCGTACTTCTCCCGCCCTTCAGGCCAGTACGGGCGGCTGAAGAAGAGCGGCTGCACTCGGGGGACGACCTCCTCGTCGAGCAGAACCGGCAGCAAGCTGGCGCCCTGAAGTTCGACGCCCTCGAAGCGCAGCTCGGCGGCCTCCGCCACCGTGGCTGCGATGTCCACCAGATGCACCGGCTCGGCAATCCGTCGGCCCGCGGCGATCTTTCCCGGCCACGAGAAGACCAGGGGCACGCGCAGCTCCTCTTCGTAGACGGTCTGATCGTGGGCGCGGATGCCGTGGTCCCAGAGCCCTTCGCCGTGATCTGAGGTCACCAGCACCAGGGCGTTGTCCCGCTCGCCGAACGCTGCCAGCAGCTTGCCCAGCTGATGATCGGACGCGGCCACCTCGCCATCGTAGCGGCCGATCTCGATCTCCTGGTCGCTGCCCACCTCGGGCACGAACTGCTCGGCGAAGCGCTGGGGCGGCTCACAGGGGGCGTGGGGGTCGAACAGATGCACCCAGACCATGAGCGGCTCGTCGCTCTCACCTTGCTCATCGAGCCAGGCCAGCGCCGCCTTTGTGGTAGCCGCCGGTGGACGATCGAAACCCTCGTTCGCGCTCAACGTCTGGCCGTTCCAACGGCGCATGGGGAACGACCCTTGATTGCGCCCGAAGCGATCGTCGAAGTGCTGAAAGCCCTGGCCGAAACCAAACAACGCAGACACGGGGAACGAGCTCACGAAGCCCGCGGTGCGGTAGCCCTCCCGGGACGCCAGCTCGGCCAGGGTCAACTCATCGTCGGCGAGCACCAGGCCGTTGCGCACCAGGCCGTGGGTGCCGGGATGACGCCCGGTGAACAGGGTCGCGTGGGCGGGACATGTGGTCCCCGTGGGGCTGTAGGCCTGCTCGAAGGTGGTGCCCCGTGCAGCGAGCCTGTCGAGTTGGGGAGTGGTCTCCAGCTCGTAGCCGTAGAGCGAGCAGTGGTCGCTGCGCAGGGTGTCGATGACCACGATGAGCACATCCGGGCGAGCGGAAGGACTGTCACTGCAGGCAGGCAGAGCGATGGTCAGGAGCAGGGCTGCAGCCCAGCACCAGACCCTCAGCGGCTGCTTCGTTCGTTCACCAAGGGCTGCTGGGGCCACGTGCTCTCGACTCCGCGTCTGGCGGGGATGCCTGGCGCACTCGCGGCGCGGCAATGCGGGCAGAATAGCCCTGCCCCATGACTGCGGCCAGCACGGACCGCTCAGCTCACGAATCGATGGCACTCGGCGATGCCGGCACAGCGTTCTCCGGGGACCCCGTCCTGCTCGGCAAGCCCGGGCCAGAGGCGCACGGCGTGAAGCTCGATGCGCTGCGAGGCCGCGGCGCGGCGGCTTCTGGCGCCAACCCGCCTGGGCACGACCGGCCGACCATCAGGCCCAAGTTGCCCGTGACCGCCCCCCACCGAAAGTCTGCCTCCACTTCGCCGCCTGTCCCCCTGCGGCTTCAGCCAATCCACCGTCCTGTTGGCCTACTCTCCGGTCGCGTCTGGCACCGGTCCGCTCGGCTCACTGTCTGGATCCCCTTGCCCACCGGCGCCCCCGTCCTCGCCCCCCTGCCGCGCCGACCACTCACCGTCCTGCAGACCCTCGTCGGCCTGGCTGCCCTCGCTCACCGCGGCATCCGTCCCCGGCAGCGGCGGCTGGCTCCAGGCGGCGTAGCCCTCAGGGCTCACCGACACGTTGTCGTCGTCGGCGGGGAGCTCGCCCCACTTGCCTCTGAAGTACTCGGCATTGGGCACCAGCCATTTGTTCTCGCTGTCGGCGTGGTCATGCAAGACCCACACGTCGCCGGTCATGCCCACCTTCAGGCCCTGGCGCTTGACCTGCCACATCCAGTCGGTGTCTTCCCACTGGCTGCCCAGGTAGTTCTCGTCGAAGCGGATGTCGTGCACCCGCGCCCGCGAGTAGACGAAGCAGGTCCCGGGGATGGTGATCTCCCACAGCTCGCCGGGCAGCAGGTCCGGGCGCCGGGTCTGGGGCGAGCCGTCGGCGAAGGTCAGGTGGGCGCAGATGGCGCCGTAGCCCTTGCGCGCACCGAGCGCCGCCACCAGTCGGCTCATCCAGCCCGGGGGCAGGAGCACGTCGTCATCCAGGAAGATGACCAGGTCTTGGGTGGCCAGGTTCAGGCCGGCGTTGCGGTTCTTGGCCACGCACTGCTTGGCTCGGGAGACGATCAACTCGTAGGGCATGTCCGCGGTCTGACGAATCGACCACAGGGCCCGGCGCAGCTTGGCCGTGTCGTCGTAGGCCGGGATGATCACCGACACACCATGGCCCTCGAACGCACCCAGATCGGGCGCCGCCTGAGCCACGGCGGGCGGGCTCAGCTGCGGCGGCTCGGGGCGCTCATCCACAACCTCTGGCGGGACGAAGGGCACAGGTGCGGGCGCCCGGCGCGCGGCCATGCGAAAGCGCACCACGGTCACTGCCAGCCAGAGGCAGAGCAGGAGCGCCGCGCCGCACAGACCCTGAGCCCAAAGCAATCCCACGGGCTCGTAGGTGAAGGCCACCTCGTGAGGACCGGCGCTGACCACCACGCCCAGCAGCGCATGATCGACCACGTGCACCGCGCCGGGCTCGCCGTCGACGGTCACCGACCAGCCCGGATCCCAGGCCTCGGTGAGCACCAGCACTCCGGCGTGGTCGGCGTTCACGGTGACCTTCAGGGCGTTGTCGACTCCGCTGACCGACGCAGCCACGTGCGCCGCACCGGCCGTCTCGGGCACGGCGATCTCCGGAGCCCGCTCCAGCAACGCGAGCCGATGCCCGTCGAAACTCGTGTCGGCCAAACGCGCCAAGCGCACCCCGTCGTCGGCGATGACTTCAGCCGCCGCACACAGGAAGGCTCGGGGGCCCGCGCCGGGCCTGTCCAACACAGCGAGACCTTCGACCTCGCTGGCATGAATCTGCTCCAGGCCTGCGCGCTCGGCCAAGGTGGGGTCCGCATGCACGATGGCGTCCACGCAGAGCAGATCGAGCAGCGGGTGGGTCAAGCTCTCGAGCTTCTGCAACGGCTCGACCACCCGGGGGTCGCGCATGTCCAGCAACGGGCCTTCGATGCACGACAGCAACTGAGCCGTGCGCGTGGGCACCATGGGCGCCACGCCGTGCAGCGAACGCACGCCATGGAGCGCCGCGGCCGTGGGCGGCAGGAGATTGATGCGGCCACCGAACACGGCCACCCGGCCGGAGCGCTGACCCAGCAACTCCAGCACCGGCGTCGAGGGGAACGACTCGATCTGCTGGGGGAAGGGGTTGAAGGCCACGGACAGCGAGACCAGGTCGATGGTCAGGACCAACGCCGGCAACCAACGCACCAGCTGCCCCGCGCGAGAGAGGTCGGCCCGACCCACGGCCAGGGCGGGGTCTTCGGGGGGAGGCGGCGGATCCACGGGCGTGATCAACCCGGCCAAGCGCTCCACCTGCCCGACAGCGTAGGGCAGCGGCGCGCCTGCGACAGCGGCAGAAGCGCCGGCGCCATCACCTCCGCCTCCGGCACCCGCGCCACCGTCGGCGATGGCGGCGCCCTCCCAACCCGGGGTCCAGCGGCCGTAGTGCCAGACCAGCCAGAGCGTCAGCAGCGAGGCGACCAGCAACAACGCCTGACGCCCTGCCTGAGCCGTGAGCAGGGCCGCGAACGACCCCGCCTGAGCGTCATCGAGAGTCAGCGCAGCCAGCGGCGCCAGGACCACGGCCAGCACCAAGGCTGCACCCCAACGCCAGGGCACGGCCACCCGTCCCGCCGCCAAGGCCTGCAAGGTCAACGCGCCGGCCAGGGGCAAGCTGACCCCGACGATGACCAGCGCCCGCTTCACGTTGCCCGCCGCCAAGGACTGCAGCGCGGGCACCGCCGCCACCACGTAAGGGGCCGCGATGGCACCGACAATCGTGACCAGCGCCGCGAGCAGCAGCGCCCGCGCCCGACCCGTCACACCGCGCCGCCACATGAGCGACGCCAGCAGCAGCAACAACGCCCCGGGATAGAGCGCGTTCTCCACCACCGAGTTCTGGATCTCGTGGCTCCACCACAGCCGCTGAGGCAGCCAGCTCTCCATGGTGGGCGCCGGGCGACTGGGCACGGAGAAATCAGGGGGATGTCCGAAAGCCTCGGGCAGCACCGCTCCGATCAACGACGCGGGGGGCATGCCGCGAGAGGCCACCGACGCCTGCACGTCCGGGTCGGCGCGCAGCGACTGGGCAAACGCACCCTTGTTGAGCACCAGCTGGGGCGCGGCCAAGGCCACTCCCACCAAGCCGATGGACAACACACCGGCGAAGACCTTGGGGCTGCGCAGTTTGGGGTCGAGCAGCGCCACGGCCACGGTCAGCCCGGTGAGGATCACTCCCACCTGGGGGAAGCCCGAGAGCAGCATGAGCCCGGTGATCACACCGCCTTCGAGCACACCCCGGCGACGATGACCTTGGGCCAACCACTGCAGCGCCGCGACCTGCCCCGGCCACCAGGCGGTGGTGTAGACGATGTGCGGCGCATGCCAGCGGGTGAACATCCAGGTGGAGAAGGCGAAGCCCACCGCGCCGGCGGCCGAGAAGGCTGGCTCGGCGCCGAGCATGCGGCAGGCCCGGTAGGCCAGCAGCAGCCCAAGGATCAGGTGCACCGCCAGCATCACGTCGAGCAAGGTCACCGGATCGATGGCCTCGCCGGTCAGCCCCTCGAAGAGCCGGGGCAGGCCCCAGGTAACAGGCGAGCTCAGCGGCCAGGCCATGTTGGCGGCGAAGGGCAACCCCAACAGCTGAGAGCCGTCCCAGTGGGCGTTGCCTGCGGACTCTTCGAGCTGCCGGGCTCGCGCAATGCCGGGCAGGACGAAGCCGTCGATGTCCGGGGTGATGGGGTTCACCGGCTGCTGAGCGCTGGGGTCCCCCACCGCCCAGGGGCGCAGATCGATGCGCGGATCGTCCGGGCGCATGGAGAGGGTGCTGAGGTCACCGAACAGGGGCCCGGACAGCAGCCAGAGCACACCGCCGATGACGACCAGCAGCAGGGTCAGGCGCTCGCGGCGGGTCCAGGGGGCGTTCATGTCTGGCAAGCGGGCTCTGACACGTGATCGGTGAGCGCCGGCGGGCGCCAGCTCGCTCTCTGAGGAGAACCATACACCATGGCACTGATCGCCTCTCTGGCCCCCGAACTGGAGGATAGGCAGACCGAACCGGCCGCCAGGGCTCAGCGCTCCAATGCCTGCCCCCCTGCGCGTTGCCCGGCAAGGCAACGACCCGGCGCGGGAGAGGCTCTCCCACGCCGGGTCGTTGGTTCGCTGGCTGGCCCGGTCAGGAACCCGTCAGCTCGGCTCTTCGATGGATCAGAGCCCCAGGTACTTGCGGATCACCGGCTCGTTGAAGCCCACGGAGGCGAAACGCACCTTGCCGTCGGGGCCAATCACCAGATTGGTGGGAAAGGCCATCACTCCCAGGGCCTTGGCGATGTCGGCCTTCTGCCCGTCGAGATCCATCACGGCGGGGAAGTCGAACCCTGACTTGTCCCAGTACTTCTGCGCGACCTCGGCCGTGTCCTGGCCACCGTTCACGGCCAGGATCACCACGTCGTCCCGATCGGCCAGCTCTTCGTGCAACTTCTGTACGGAAGGCAACTCCTCCCGGCAGGCGCCTCAGCCATAGAACCAGAGGTTGATCAGGACCGTCTTGCCCTTGAGCCACTCGTTGTCGACAGACTGGCCCGCCAGGGTCATGCCCGCGATGTCCGGAAGCCGCTCGCCCTTCTTCGGCAGGTTGACGTTGTACTTGGCGAGCTTCGGGTCGATCTCGGGAGCGGAGCCGAGGTCGGCCTCTCCGTCAGCCATGGCAGCGGGCTCAGCCGCCACCGCCGACCCACCGTCGGCCTCGCATCCTGCGAGCAGTGAACTGGCCAAGGCCAGGGTCGTGAACGTCATCAGTTTCATGAGTGACTCCTCAGAAGAGTGCGGCGGCAAGGCCGATGGAAGGCGGAGGCTAGCACGAGCGCGCAGGCCGTGTTGAGCCTGCCTCGGGCATAGAGGTCCGTGGTGACATCTGGATGACATGTCCCGGCCCGCCCAGGACATTTCAGCGATGAGCCGACATCTTCCCGCAGCAGCAGCCCCGCCCACCGCGCATGGCCTGGCGCCAACGCCGGGGCCAACGCCGGGGCCAACGCCGGGGCTGCCAACAGAAGCGGGGCGGGAGCCGCCGTGGATCCCGCCCCGCCTGGGTCTGAGGGTTGGCTCAGTCGCGAAGCTGCATCACGGCAGGAAGGCCGCATCCACGGCGTTGCTGATCTCGAAGCCGACGGGCTGGCCAGCATCAGCAGCCACCGCCTGCACGATGATGTTCAGCGGACCGTTGCCACCATTGACCACCAGCGACACGTTGCCGCTGCCGTCCGCCGGGACCGCGATCGTGCCGGCGATGGGCACGGGCACCAGCATGCCACCCTTGAAGGGCACCGGGTTGGCAGACAGACCGAGCACCAGGAAGACCGTCGCGCCCGGCGTGGCGCCGGTGACGTTCAGATCGTTCGTGGAGCCAGACGCCAGGGCCGGACCGCAGATGCTCAGGGCCAGATCGCCCGGGCCACCGAAGCCCAGGTCGGTCTGACACATGTCCGCGCAGACGAGCCTGAAGACCTGCACATCATCGACCGCCGCCTCGACCACCGAACCGCTGCCCTCGTCCGCCGCCACGAAGCGCAGGCGCATGTTGGCCGTGGGGGTGACGAAGTCGCTCACGTCGAACTGGTGGAAGACCCAGCCGCCCGAGGTGTCCGGGCCGGTGGGTCCCACGGTCTCTGCGTTGACCCAGCTGCCGCCGTCGTTGTTGCTGATGTCCACCTCGAAGATGTCAGCGTTGGGGGCGGCACCGGTGGTGTTGCTGTACCAGCGCCAGTAGCTCACGGTGGCGTTTCCGCTGGACAGATCGAAGGACGGCGAGAGCAGCGTGGTGAAGCCGCCGTCGATGTCGTTCTCACCCAGGCCCCCACCCGGCGTGCCCTGGCCAGTGAAGAAGCAGTCCGTGCCCGTGGCCGTCTTGTCGTCCTCGGGCTGGGCGCCCGTGCCGAGCGGGTCGCCCCGCTCCCACACACCTGTCGAAGCGGTATCACCAGCGACGCCAGCCTGCCAACCGCTGGCCACCTCGAAGTCGTCGTCGATGAGGAGGTCGACAGAGGTGAACACGTCGGCGACGAATCCGCCGGACGGCGCGTTGGGCGGATCGGTGATCACACCAGCGCTCGAGTCGCTGGAGACCCAGAACACCACGTTGTCGAAGCAACTGAAACCAGGCAACGTGGCCTGGTACTGGTTCACTCCCGTGCTGGCCATGGCCATGGAGACCGTGCCGCCACCGTTGACCTGGTAGTGCAGCTGCCCCGTGCCATCGATCGGCGTCTCCGTGCCCAGGCCGCTCACGTCCACGTTGAAACTCGCGGCTGCGCCTGGCATGAGCTGAGCGGGCTGGCCCAAGGGGTAGGCGAACAAGATCAGCGCCGGCGTGTCGAAGGCCTCGACGATGCCCGTGGTGGTGCTGCCCGACGGAGAGGTCGCCGAGTCGCCCATGCCGCGGTTGGCGAATCCCTGCCACAGCTCACCGAGGTGCGCCCCGCCGAACCCGGCGAGGTCAGCGGCGATGATGCCGTCCCGAGCCTCGAGCATGTTGGGGTTGCTGGGCATGAGCTTCATGCCATCCACAACCAGCTGCATGAGCAGGTCATTGGCGGCGAAACCCATGCCGCCATTCCAGAGCTCGGCCCGACATTCGAGCAGGGCCTGGGCCCAGATCTCGCCGACGTTGTGCACTTCGTCCGCCGGGTTGTTGATGAACAGGCTGTTGTTGGGCACACCGCCCGGGATCACGAACTGCGCGGGGTCCAGATCGGCGTAGGTCAGCGGGCTCTTGCTGAAGTCCGTGCTGAAGGGGTAGCGGCGAATGCCGAAGTAGTAGTTGTCGGTGCCGCCGAAGAAGTCCTTGGTGATGTAACCGCCCATGGGATAGACGGCGTCCGGATCGTCACCGGGCTCGGTGCTGAGGCAGAGACCGAAGAAGTCGCCCCAGCCCTCGCCCATGCCACCAGACTGCTCGCCGAAGACCGTACCGCCCGACAGACGGAACGACAGGCCGTGGACGTACTCGTGATAGACCACGTCGCCGTCCAAGTCGCCGTCACGGTCAGGGTTCGGACCGACGAACCTGTACATCTGGATGCGCGTTGTGGTCCCGTCCGTGCCGGAACCGTTCCAGTTGGCGTTGTCGGTACCCGAACCATCCTGGGCATCGGCCAACACCAGATCGCCGCCCACACCGCCCAGTCCGAAGTTGTTGCTCTGAAAGTTGGACGCAGCCTCGTCGAAGCCGAAGCCATAGAGGATGTCGTGAATGTTGTTGCAGTAGTAGAAGAGCTGGGTCACCGACGCCTCAGTGTAGGCGCTGGGCGCCAGGTTCAGATCGAGGGCGAAGTCGAAGACCCGGTAGGGGCTGCCTTGGGGGCGGGGCAGGTCAGGGGCGTTGTTGCCATCGGTGTCCGTGTGGGCGTCCACGTTGTTGCCCAAGGTCTCGTTGGCGCCATCAGGGATCCAGCCGTCGGGCGAACCCGTGGTGGGTCCGGGAACCGTGATCAGCTGGCGCGACACCAGGGGAAACTGAAAACCGTTGGGGGCGTTTGTTCCCGGTGAGCCAGGCGCCGGGCTGTCCAGGGGGAACACGTTGACGCTCAGCGCCTCGTTGCCACCGGCGAAGAGCAGGTGGTTGAAGCGACGCAGGATCGTGCCGTCGAGGGCGTCGACCATGATCTCGTAGGTGTTGCCAATGCCCTGCTCGGCGATGACGACCTGCCACGCCGGGTGCACCTCAGAGCGGTGCATGGGGAAGTAGATCAGCTCGGTGGTCAGGGGCGTGTCCGCCCGCAGCTCGACCGGCGTCTGCCAGACCTGCTTCAGATTCACTCCCGTCGCGGCGCCCTGGGTCGTCAGAGCGCGCGGGCTCAGCTCGATGCCCACGTCAGCGGCGGCCAGGAAGATCGCGTCTGCATCAGAGATCACGGGAGCAGCCACGGTGAAGCCGCCCGCCGGGCGAGGCAGCATGGTGCTGGACACGTTGATCAGCTCGCCGGTCGCGGTGACCGAGGCCTTCAGCTCAGTGCCCCAGAGATCGATGCCGCTGATCTGCTGCTGCAGGGTCATGTGGGTCGCGCCGTTGTGCTGGGTCAGAAAGTGGCGAGCGACCCGGGCCGCAGCCAGGTCGGAGGGGGTGACCTCCATGAGCGCAGGCCAGTCGCTGACGAAGTCGGCCACCACGCCCAGGGGCGTCCACACGCCGCTCGGCGCCTCGGTGAGCATCTGCTTGGTAGAGCGCAGGAAGTGCGGTGTCCCGAAGAACTCGTCGTCGTCCAGGCGCAGCTCGGTGATGGAGGCGTGGAGCTGGGTCAGCTCGGCGTCACGGGCAGCGCGCTGCTGCACGGTGCGGCTGGAGATCAGCGCCTGGCGCACGGGCGCGGTGATCACGCCGTCGTCGAGGCGAGCGTCCTTGTAGGCCAGCGGAGCAGGCTCGTTGTCACCGGGCAGGTGCGCCCGCTGAGCCGACGCGTCGTTGCCAAGGGCGGCCAGCCCCACAGCGATCGAAGCGATGAGTGGGGCCAGTCGACGGCCAGAAGACGAGGGGCCAATGCACTGCGCGAGACGCATGGTGCGCTCCGGTGAGATCGGGGGAGAGATGCGGCGTGATCAGCAAGGGCCACTGCAAAGCAGCGACCAGACTCAGCTGACATCGGGGAAGGACAGCCGCGCCGCGATGCTAGCACGGTCCCCGAAAACCCGCTGGAAACCTACCCAGACCCGGCGTGTTGCCCATCTGAGACAGAGCGACACGGAACGATGACATTCGTGGTCAGTGGCTCGGCCCATGCCGATACGAGCCCTTCCCCGGCAGAGCACTGCTCCCCAGCACGACCGCGCTATCGCTCTACCTCCTCAACGCCTGTGGAGTGATCACCAAGACGATCACTCGACAAGATCCACCCATATCACGGTGTGGTGCCCATGATGCCGTTGCTGGCGGCCCAGCCAGCGGGACCGGCGGGGTCGGAGACCCAGAATTGGAAGACCGTGTCCACACCCGACGGCACTCCGGGCGGCCAGTCGCTGGCCAGGGAGATCTGGCCGTCACCGTCTACTGGTAGGCCGAGCAACACGATGTCCGGGCTCGGCACCAGCGTGCCGCCCTTGAAGGGCAGAGAGATGTCGCTGAAACCGATCACCAACCCGGCCGAGGCGTTGGGCAGGGCGTCGGTGAGCAGCAGCTGCGTCTTGCTGTGCTCGCAGAGCCCGCCGCCGCCCTTGAGATCGGGACGGCCGTTGCTGCCGGGCAGCGAGTTGCCCAGGTTGGTCCAGGGCGAGATGACCTGCATGCGCGCGATCCAACCGTCGCTGCCGCCGTTGAAGGTCGGATCGAAGACGTTCTCACCTCCGATGGGATGGGCAGGAGAAAACGTGGAGCCGACCATGATCGCCTCGCCGCAAGGCAAGCGGACCACATCCCAGGCATTCCCAGCCCCATTCGCGAAACCACCGAGGAACGAGGCGTAGAGCAGTTGGCTGCCGTCGGCGTTGAACTGCATGATGCCTGCGTCACTCAGTCCCCCGGTGGCCTCGGGCTGAAAAGCGTCCGGGGTCGAGGGGAACCCTCCGGTCCCCGCCGCGCAGGCCAGGGTGATCCGGTCCGCCGCATCCAGACCGATACCCGCGACGCCCGTGGAGACTCCCCCACTACCCAGAGTGGCCCAGTGCTTGAAGGCACCCGAGCCGTCGAACTTGCAGAGGAAAGGCTCGCCCCAGTTGGAGAAGGCACCTGGAGTGGTGCCGAAGCAGAAGGCCTTCCGACCCGCGACAATGATTCCACCGTCGCTCGTGATACCGCCCAGCCGTCCATTCCCCTCTTGAAACGTCGACCAGACGAGGGCGCTGCCGTCAGCGTTCAGACGAGTGAGAAAACCTGTCGTGCAACCGGGGTCCCAAAACTCGAGGTAGGCGCCAGGCGTCGTGGGGTAGTCCGAGCCCGGAAAGCCCGCGATGAGCACTGTCCCGTCGGCATCCCGCTTGATCGTGAAGGGGGTTTCGTCCGTGGTCCCCCCCAGGTAGGTGGAGTAGAGCAAGGCGCTCAAACTCGCGTCCAGCCGAAACACAAACCCGTCGCAGCCACCCTGGTACGTCGGAATAACGGCGCCGGGTGTGATCGGGAAGTCATTCGAGCAGGTCCGGCCGGTGGCGTAGACCGAGCCGTCCGGACCGACATCAATGGAGAGGATTGCATCGGAGCCGATCTGCGACCCACCAATCAACGTACTCGCAATGACGGTGGAGCCCATGTCGTCCAGTCGCATGACGAAGGAGTCGCTGGTGTTTCCTTGCAAGGTCTCCATAAAGGCACCAGGCGTCACGGGAAAGTCGGGTGAGTCCGTCCCTCCACCCAAGACGATTTCATTGGTACTACTCAGGACGGCTTCGGAGATCCCGTCGGTGCCCGAGCCACCCAGGTAGGTCGAGAACATGAGGTCGTTCGTCATGCCATTGAAGCGCATGACGAAGCCATCCAGCACTCCTCCCCCAAAGCCCGTTGAGAGCGCGCCTGGGGTCACAGGGTAGTCCGTGCTACCAGTGTTCCCCGTGATGATGTAGTCCCCCGACGGATGAAGGACCACCGTCTTTGGACTCTCCCCTGAACTCCCACCGATGAACGAGCCCCAGATGAGGGTCGAGCTTGCGATGACTCCCGAACCGGGGACGACGTCGCTTGCAGTGAGCCCCCAGGTCCGATCGTCGACCGGACGAAAGTGCAGGTCAGCAGCCTCTTCGCTCCCGTCGACCAATCGCTGACGGCCCACCGGGCGACTCAGGCGCAGGGTGCCCGCGAGCGTGTCGATCTCCAGGCTGCCGTCCGGGACGACGCGCACATCGGTGGCGCCATCCCAACTCCAGTTCACATCGCCGAGTGCTGTGCCGGGCGCGACATGCAGCTCTTGGACGACACTCCGCTCACCCACGGTGACGGCCAGCTCGAGGCCCGGCAGCACATCGTTCAGCTCAATCGACTGAAAACGAGACAAGTCACGTTGCCAGCGAAACCGGTCGTTGCCAAGCAGGAAGTGCTCCACTCCGGGCAAGGTCTCCGTACCGCGAGCTGTCGCTTTCCCGGTCGCACCGACAAATCGCTGCATCAGGAACACACCGGCGCCGTCCGGGTCACGGCGATCGACAAGCTGCAAGCCCAGACCTTCGGCGTGCACACGAACGAGCCCGGTGGAATGCTGGCTCACGAACAGCGCGTCCGTCGGCCACTGCCCCCGGTTCTCAACCAACGCCGGCCGTGCACTGACCATCGATGCCCCCATGATGGAAGCCGACTGAGCGACGACTAGTGGCGTCAGCAGCAGGGAGAAACCGCAAGCCATGATCGCCAAGCCAACGGCACGCGCACCGCTCTTCTTCACGACGAAACAACTCATGGCTTGAACTCCTCAAGCAGGTACACCCGGCCGGTCTCAGTGATCGTTGAGTCAATCTCGGTGTAACCGGAAGCCCCCAGTATCTGATCGAGGCGGCCAGTGTTGAGCACGTGACCCGACGCCACAGCGATGCCCAAGCGGGCGCGGCCATCCTCTTCGCCAGCCTCACCACGGAAGATGAAAAGACGCCGAGGGAATTCCTGGAATGGGTCTGGATCAGCGCCGCCGATCACATAGACACGCCCGGAGATCGCGCCGCCGGTTGGCTCATTGTCATCACAGGGCGAGGGCACCACAGGATCGTTGTTGAGTCGGGGGGCACCGACGAGGAAATCCTCATAGATGAGCAGGGGTTCATCGCTGGCGTTGAACTGCCCAGCCGGGGCAAGGGACCAACCAAAGAACGCGTCCACCCGCCCGTCTATCTCCGCCGGGAAGGGTTGGATGTCGTCTTCGGGCGTGTTGAACATCAGCGGTTGGCGGTCGAGGCCATAAGCTGCCGACACGCTGTCATCCGTGGCGATCGTGAAGGCGTAGACGGCGCCACGGTTGCCCGCGTCGTTGGACACGCCCGTTCCGCTTGAGGTGTCGACGTACATCGGTGAACCCACCAGGACATCCGGGCGACCGTCAGCAGTCAGGTCGACGTTGCCACAGATGGAAAAACCGAACAGGAAGGGATCGCCTGTCATCTGCACATCGAGCGTCGGCGAGACTGTCACCAGCGGGAGATCTGGCACGCTGCTCAAGGCGACGCCTGGCTGGGTGGGGTTCAGGTAGAGCAGGGCGTAGCCACTGTCCTCCGCCGCGTAGTCCAGCTTGGCGACGTGCCGGGCCTGGATCGCACCCACAGCCACGTCGTCGTATCCGTCACCGTTCACGTCGCCCACACCTGCCACGGTAAAGCCGTAGCGGTCCTTGGGGCCGATCGGATAGGTCTCGGTGGTTGGCGGCAACTCGTAATCGCAACCGATGCACCCAACCACTGTCGGGCTGCCTTGGTTTATCCACTGCACCATGACGGGGGCGCTGGTGTAGATGTACGCCTTGCCCCCATCGATCGGCACACGGCTGTCCGGATCTCCGGGAGCACCGATGATCAGATCGGGCGTGCCGTCACCATCGATGTCGCCGGCGGCAGCGATCGACGTGCCAAACCAACGGCGTGCCTCGTCACCTTCGAAAATGAGATCGGCGTCGGCCGGCGTGAGGTCCACACATCCCGGGTGCTCCTCTGCAAAGAACACGAGCACACGACCGCGCTCATACAGGGTGTCGCCAGACCCTACATCAAACCGCCAACCGGGCTCGCCCACGGCGATGTCGTCCTTGCCGCCCCCGTTGAAGTCCCCGATGAAAGCCACCGGCACGCCCCAGTCCGGGGCGGCCAAGCCGTTGATGCGCAGGCAGGAATCTTCGAGATGCTCCGAACCGTCGATGTGCGCCGAGAGCATCAAGGTCGCCGAGCCCAGGTCCGCGGCCTCGTCTATCGAGCCCGAGAGGATGTCGTCCAGCCCGTCGCCGTCCCAATCACCCGAGGACAGGTGGTGCCCCAGGTGATTGCTGGTCTCATCGCTGGTCCAGATGGCATCGCTCTCGCAAGACCACTTGTCGGGGACTTGAGCTGTCATCTGCCCCCCATCCGGAGATAGCGAGAACAACGAGGGTTGTGGTGCGCACGGTCATTCGGCTTCTCCGTGTGAGTCTTCCTCTTTTCCCTAGGCCGGCACGCACGCCAACCCCAAGGCGAAGTCTAGCCGACAATGCTCGGGATGTGTGGCTCAAGTCCGCGCTCGACCAGCAGGGCGTCGGCGCGCATTCCGCCCGTCGGTCGGGCCGCGCACCCGCACAGTCGCTGGCCATGGTCCCCAGGCAAGGGCAGACCCGCGTGCAGCGAGAAAGCCTCAGCTATTGCCTTGTCCCTCTACCCCCTCACGCCGTTGGAATGCAGACAATAATGACGATCACACAACAGGCCCCAACCAGATCACGTCGTAGTCGCCGACAGCCCGTTGCTGGCGCTGAAGCCCACCGGCCCTGCGGCGTCGACGACCCAGGCCTGCAGGTAGCTGGTGAATCCCGAAGGCACGCCGAGCGGCCAGAGAGTGCTCACCGCGAGCTCGCCCGCAGCGTCGGTCGGCAGGGCCAGGGGGAAGCCCGGGACATCGAGGCTCGGCACCAGTACGCCACCCTTGAAGGGCAGGTTCAGTTGGCTCAGGCCGAAGAGCAGCCAGGCGGTGGTGTTCTCCAGGGCGTTCGTCAGGGTGATCGTGGCGGTGTCGCCCCCCACCAAGCTGCCCATGCCTGCGAGCACCGGCAGCCCGTGCGCACCGGCCAGCCCGTTGCCCACGTCGGCCCAGGGGTCGGGGGCCAGGCGGGCGAAGGTGAACTTGTCCCCGAAGATGAAGACCGCGTCACCGTTGGTGCCTTCGAGCTCGCGGAACTCGAAGGTCGAGAAGCCCATGGGCGCGACCACGCCGAAGAAGCGCCAGCCGGTGAGGCCGCCGCCGCCCAGGTCGACCGGGTTGTTCGTGTCGCCGTCGAGGTAGAGGTCGATCTTGCCCTGCCCCGCTGCGCTGAGCCAACCGCCGATGGCCACCAGGGTCTGGCTGCTGGTGCCCTTCCAGCGGTCGGTGCACACACCTGGCGTGGCGCACTGGGGGCCGGCCAGGTAGTCGCCGTGGGGCAAGGCGAAGAAGCCGTAGTTGCCGTGGAGCGCAGGGCCCGGGCCCGTGGTCACCTGGCTCGCGCCGATGGGGCTCTCCCAGGTGATGCCCTTGCTGGTCACGCTGGGTGCGGTGTTCGGTGAGCGCACGGCGCCCCACACCGCATCGTCCTCGAAGCTCTCGGTGATCGCCGTGAAGCCATGGGCCACCAGCGCGTTCAGGAACAGACCTTCGTCGGTGTAGCCCGTGGCGGTGGAGCCCGGCGTGACGGTGAACGTGACCGTGGCCTCGTTGCTGTCCGCGGTGCCGTCGTTGGCCTTGTAGGTGAACGACTCCACGCCGATGAATCCGTTGGGTTCGTACTCGAACGAGCCGTCCGGGGAGAGCAGCAGGTTGCCCACGGTCTGGGCCGAGCTGACCAAGATGGCCGTGAGCGGGTCGCCGTCTGGGTCGTCGTCGTTGAGCAGGACGCCCGGGTCGTCCACGCTGAGGTTCTCGTCTTGCGGCGTGGTGTAGGCGTCGTCGAAGGCCACCGGTGCGGTCTGGGCCGGGAGCAGCGCGGTCAGACAAAGGACCGCGGCGGGGGTCAGGAGCGATGGCATGGCCATGGGGTCGTCTCGGTGACTTGCGGGGCTGCGACGGCAGCTCAGTGTCCCCTGAGATGGCCCGAGAGCAGATGACTGATTCATCATCTTAAGGAAGCCATGTGGCCTGGACCGATTCCGTCACACCCGTCGATGGGTTTTCGTGGCAGTGTCGGGGCGGAATCCTCGCGGATAGGGGCGGGCAAGGACGGTGGCGTCCCGTGCCCCTTCTCTCCAATGGAGCTCAACCCTCATGAAGATCTGCACTTCGACCCTGGCCCTGCTCGTGGGCGCCCTGCTGACCCCGGCCACGGAGGCCCAGACCCTGCTCGGCAGCGACAACATCGGCCTCGCGGCCTGGGAGTTCTCCCCCAGCCCGGCCAACCCATGCTTTCAGCCTGACCCCCTTGTGGTCTCCTGCTCCATCTCGTCGCCCATCTGCGGGCTGCCTTCGCCGGGTTTCGCCCAACCCGGCCAGCTCTGGGGTGACATCGCCGACGACCCGCTCACCGACACCTTCTACATGACCGGCGGGCGCATCATCGAGCAGTACACCCTGGACACGCCCTGCTCGGGGCCGCTCACCTGCGCGCCGCTGAACAGCTTCCCCGGGCCGACGTTCATGGGCGAGATCACGGGCATGGGCTTCGACAACACGGGCGGCGTGGTGGCGCTCCCCGGCACGCCCCTGCTCTGGCTCACGGACGGCATCCAGATCGCCGCCATCACCCCGGGCCTGCCCGGCTCGTGCACCTTCACCACGGTCTTCGGCCCTTGCTCCCCCACCGGTCTGGCTGCTGGTGAGATCATGACCGACATCACCTGGGACCCCTCGTCGGGCACCCTGTGGGTCTGCACCAACTCTGGCGGGGTGCACAACATCGCGCCCACCGCTTGCACCGTGATCTCCAGCTTCTTCACCGACGTGTGCGGTGCAGGCGTGACCCAGCTCACCGGCATCGCCTTCGACACGGGGACCCCAGCCCTGGCCCCCCTGGCTGTGTCCCAGCCTACGCTCTACATCACCGACGGTTTCGCCGTCGAACGGATGACCACCACAGGCGCCCCACCGCTGGCCACGTTTGGCTCGCCCACGCCGTGCACCCTCGCACCCTCGTTCTTGTCTGGCCTGGCCCTGACCCAACACGGCGGGACCTACGGCAGCAACCGCATCAACGCCAGGCTCAACACCTACGGTCAGTCGAGCACGGCGGGGCCGACGTTCGGCCTAGAGGTCAGTGGCTCGCCCGCCGGAGCCAACGCCTGGATGGTGCTCAACTTCAACTTCCCCGGGGCCGGCTTCCTCTGCCCGCCGGCAGCCGTAGCAGGCACCAAGCTCTGGGTGGATCCAGCGCCCCCGGCCACCATCACGAACCTGGGCCCCCTGCCCTTTGCCTGCACGCCGATCCCCCTGCCCATCCCCGCTGCCGTGCCCGTGGGGCTGGAGGCGTTCGTGCAGATCGTGTATTTGCCTGTGGGCGGCCCCCCCGCGGTGGACGCGACGAACCCCATTTACACGACGGTCATGCTGCCCTAGAGATTTCTCGCGGGACTGGCTCTGTCGCGAGGGCTGCGCCGGGTGCTCCGAACTGCCTGGGCACCTGTCACAACCCTGGGTCGCGCCTGTGCGTTCTCTTGAACGTGCGGGCGCGGCCTAGTAGTAGGGGTTGCTCTCTTGCTCGGCCGTGTAGCGGAGGAAGCCCATGACCACTGCTGTGATGACGGGGAGGGCGGCCAGGAGGGCTTGGCGTAGCTGGCGGGCGACGGTCCAGGGGTGGTCGGGGCGGAGGCGGGCGAGGTGCAAGGTGGCCCATCCTGCCAGGAGCAAGGTCAGCTCAAGGGGCGGCATGGAGAGGAAGTGCTGGCCGTAGACCAGCAGCGCGCCCAGGGCCGCCGAACCGGCCAGGCTGGCTCCCCGGCAAACCTGTTCGTGAGGCCGCCAGAGCGTCAGCACTGCGATCAGTCCCAGGCACACGGCCAGGCCCCCTGTGATCTCGGCCAGTTTCACGCTGTGGGAGAAGATCGCCGCAACCGCTGCGCCCCCCGCCACCACGGCGAGCACGCCTGGGCCTGGCAGCGCTCCCTGCGATGGGGCCAGGGTCGGCGTCCACAAGAGCAGCAGCATCACGGCCGTGCCCACGGCCCAGAGCGCTCGCGACGAGAGTTCGACGTCAGGCAATCGGCCCAGCAGGAACCAGGCCGGTGCGAGAGCCAGGACCACGGCCAGAGCGAGGGTGAGCCCGCGACCTCGCGCCACACCCAGCAACGCACCGCTGCCCACCAGCAGGGGCAGCAGGTGCAGGGACTGTCGCGGGGGAAAGCTGGGCCAGCCCACCACCGTTCCCTGCACCACGATGCAAGAGAGCACCACGGTCAGCCCGGCCACGGCCCCGCACAGCTTCGGCCCGCAGCGCAGCGCAACGCACCAGCCCACCGTGCCCACGAGCAACGGCAGACCGACGACCTTGAGCGCCGTGAGTTCATCCATGTGTGCTGAGCCCCGGGCAGGTCACGGCGCCGCTGATCTCTGCCTACTGCAACGCGCCTTCGAGGGCGATGATGATGCGGATCTCGTCGCCCAGCATGTCGGTCATGAAGTCCATGCCGAAGTCGCTACGGGAGATGGTGAAGTCGGCTTCCCAGCCCGAGCGATAGCCGAAGCGTCCCGCCTCACCGTGGCCGATGTGCGCCGCCGTCATGGTCAGCTCGCGGGTCTCTCCGAGCATGGTGAAGTCGCCGGTGAGCTCGAGAGAACCCTCTGCGCCAGCCTTCACGGACGTGCTGCGGAAGGTCACCTCGGGGAACTCCTTCGCGTTGAAGAAGTCCGGGCTCTCCAGATGGCCGTCCCGCTGCTCGCTGTTGCTGTCGATGCTCTGCACGGGGATGGCGATGTTCACCCGGCTCTCTGACACGTCGTCGCCGTCGAAGATGATCTTGCCTTCGACATGGTTGAACCGTCCCCAGAAGGCGCTCACGCCCAGGTGGGTCACCCGGAACAGCGCGCTGGAGTGACCGCCATCGACGAGATACTCGCCGCTGCGAATGGGGTCGCCCTCGTCAACGGGCATGACCAGCGAGGACGCTCCCAGGAGCGAGGTGAGAACGAGGGCTTTGATCCACATGGGCAGGAACTCCTGGCGGCCGTGGCCGTGGCGGTCTGAAACAGACGATGAACCGGCACAACGAGCCGGGCTGACACCCTACATTGCCGAGAGAGTCGGCATGAATGCAAACAATGCTGGCGAAGCGGGGGCGGGGCAGTCTCGCCGTGAGCGCCGGTGAGATGCAACAATCCCAGCCGTTCCTGGCCGCACACCGCCCACGCAGGAGGCAGCACCATGACCAGCTTGCACTGGAGCATCGACGTGGAGGCCTCCCCCGGTGAGGTCTACGCCTACGCCACCGATACCGCGGCTGGCCCCGACTGGACCATCGGACTCCTGGCTCGGGAGCTGATCACGCCGGGCCCCCTGGCCGTGGGTTCGATCTGGCGAGACACCCGCCGGGTCGCCGGTACGACCCAGGTGCTCGACGTGGAGATCACCGCCCACACCGGCCCGGGCCCAGGCAACAGCCCGCCCTACCGCATCGCGGGCAAGAGTTCGAAGATGGGCCTCTCTGCGTCGTTCGACGTGGTCGTCTCTGACCTGCCTGACGGCGCGTGCCGGGTCGAGTTGACTGGCGCCGTGGAGGCCAGTTCGTTCCTGGCCAAGCCCCTGGCCAAGCAGGTGCTCAACAAGTTGAAAGAGCAGGACGACGCGCCCCTGCGCATGCTGAAAGAAGCGGTAGAAGCACGGCGGGCCCGGAACCAGGCTGGCGAGTCTGCGGGCTCATAGAGACACGCTAGCCATGCTCCCCTCGACGCGCTCACTCCCAGGCCTGATGTTGCCCTGCCTGCTGTGTCTCGTCGGCGCCGCACCGCAAGCCCAGGACGTGCCGCCGTCCGAGCAGCTCATCCCCCTTGGCCAGCGCAGCTGGGCCTGGATCGCCGCGGACGAGACCAGCTCGAACGGAGCGCTGCTGGTCGGCGACCGGGCGGCGCTGCTTGTCGACCCAGGGCTCACCCCCGCACACGCGCGACGCTTTCTCGCTGCGGCGCGAGCGGTCACCGACCTGCCCGTGGTGGGCGCCGTGCTCACCCACGCCCATCCCGACCACGCCTTGGGGGCGATCACCCTCGACGATCGCGAGCTCGCCCTCATCGCTCACCCGCTCACCCGGCGGGGACTGGCCGAACAGGGCGCCCGCTGGCGCGACGGGATTCTTGGCGACAGCGAGCTGCTACTGAGCTTGCCCGGTGAGACCGTGCGCGATCGGCGGGCCTACGATCTCGGCGGCCTTTCGGTCGAGGTGTTTCACCCTGGCCCCGCCCACACCCTGGGAGATCTGGTGGTCTGGGTTCCCGACGAAGGCGTGCTGATCACCGGCGATCTGCTGCTGGCCAACGCGTGCCCCGACCTGGGTGGCGGCAGCCTCGCCGGTTGGATCGACGCGCTCGACGAGCTCATGGCCCTGCAACCTGAGCACGTGGTCCCCGGGCATTTCGAGCTGTCCACCGTGAGCGACCTGGCTCGCTTCACGGACTACTTGAACGCGGTGCAACAACGCACGGCCGAGGCCCTGGTGCAGCACGGCGCCACGGTGGCCAACCTGGCTGGTGACCGGCTCGCCACGGCAGCGGCAGCGAGCGGCGCTGTGGCTCAGGTCGATCTCGATGACTTCGCCGACTTTCGTCAGTTCTCTCAGTACCGCGCGACGTTTCGGGACAACGTGGCCGCTGCAGCCACGGAGTGGTTGTCCCGGCCCGCTCCCGCCGGAGACACGGGCGGATTCGCCATCACGGCTCGCCTCGACGTAGGGCTGGCACCGCACCAGATCGAGTTCACCTACGACGGGCTCAGCGCGTGGATCGCCGCGGCAGGTAGCGACCGTCTCACCGCTGTGGACACCCGCAAGCTGGCCGTTTCGACGACAGTGCCCGCGGCAGACACTCCCCTCGGCGTGCTCCCCTTGCCCGATGGCGATCTCGTCGTGGCCTGCTTTGGCAGTGACGCTCTGCGCCAGCTCAGGAGCGACGGCACCGTTGTGTCCGAGCTGTCCGTGGGCGGTGCGCCGTCTCTGTTCAGCCCTGCACTGCCTGGTGGAGCACGGCTGATCGTCTCCGAGAAGAGCGCCAGGGTGACGGTCGTTCAGCCGGACTCCATGACAGAGCTGGCCAGCTACCCCGTGGGACGACGGCCATTCCCCGCGGCGGCGACCGCTGACGGGCGCCTGGCCTTCGTCCCCAGCTACGACGACGGCACGGTGACCGTGATCGACCTGTGGAACCAGACGGTTCGCGACACGATCACCGTGGGCGAGCAACCCAGCGGAGGCGCGGTGCTGCCGGGGGACAACGCATACGCCGTGGTCGTCCGGGGCGAGAACCGGCTGGTCTTCGTCAACACCGCGTCAGCCCGAGTGATCGGCGAGCTGACGGACGGCATCGGCGAGTCGCCGTTCTCCCTCGTGCTCTCAGCCGACGGACGGCTGGGCTTCGTCAACAACACCGCCAGCCACGACGTGTCGGTGATCGAGCTGTCCACTCGCCAGGTCATCGCTCGCATTCCCGTCGGTGAGATCCCCATCGCCATGGCCGTGCATCCATCGGGAGACTCGCTGTGGGTCGCCTGCGAAGGCAGCCACGAGCTGCTGGTGGTCGAGATCCCCCCGCGGTGGCGCAGCGGGTCAGCCGCGGCGACGGCGGCGCCCATGACCGAGCACAACACCGCCCGGGCCACGACGGTCCGCCCCACCACAGACGTCGCGGTCATGGGCATGATCCATAGCGGGCATCTCACCAGCAGCCGTTGGGGACTGCCGGAGGTGCGCCAGACCATCGAGGCCTTCGCCCCCGACGCGGTGCTGGCCGAGATCCCCCCCGACCGCTGGCAGCGTATCTGGAGCGACTACACCGAGCGGGGCGTGATCGAAGACTCTCGCGTGTCGGTGTTCCCCGAGTACGTCGACCTGATCTTGGAGCTGGCCGTTCAGCGGGGCTTCGAGATCGTGCCCTGCGCGGGCTGGAACACCGAGATGAACAACCTGCGCCGAGCGCAGATGGCCCTGCTGCAAGCTGATCAGAGCCTGGCTGCATTGCAAGAGCGTTACGCCGCCGACGAAGCGCGTATGGAAGCGGAGCTCGCGGCGCAGAGCACGCCCCCGGACGACGACCCGTTCTACATCCACTCTGCGGCCTACGATGCCCGCACGGCGCGCAGCCTGCAGCCCTACGATGAGCACCTCAACGAGCTCATCGGCCCCGGCGGCTGGACGCACATCAACGCGGCCCACATGCGCCTTGTCGAGCAGGCCATCGATGAGCGGCCCGGGCAACGCCTGCTGGTGACCTTCGGCGCGGGACACAAGCACTGGTTCTTGGCTCGCCTGGCGACACGAGGCGATGTGCAGCTCGTGGATCTGGCCCCGTTCTTGCCCGGATCACCCTCGTCCGCCCAGGAGAGCGCGCCAGAGGTCACGAGCGAGCGCCCCACCGACTCCGCTGGAGAGACCCCGTTGAACGAGCAGACCATCGCCACCGAGATCGCCGCGCTGCACACCTTCTTCGAGGACTGGTTCGTGGGCCGGCTGCCCGACGAAGACCAGGCCTTCGCGCGCTTCGCCGACGCCATGGGCGCGGGCTTCGAGATCGTCTCTCCGGGGGGCACCGCCACGGGCCGCGACGATCTGCTGGCCATGTTGCGGGCTGCCTACGCTTCTGGCGCCGAGGGCGCCCTGCGCATCTGGACCGACAACGTCTCGGTGCGTCCCCTGGGCGACGGGCTGTTCCTGGCCCGCTACGAAGAGTGGCAGGAGAGCGGCGGCGAGACCAAGGGCCGGGTCAGCAGCGCCGTCCTGCGCACTGACAGCTCGGCTCCCGGAGGCTTCTCGTGGCTCTCGGTCCACGAGACCTGGCTGCCGGATCCTTCCGACCAGTAGCTGGTGCTCAGCGCTCCAGGCCGTCGGGCGTGCGGGCGATGCGGCTGTTCTCCTTGATGAAGCCCCGGTCTTTGGTACGCAGCACGCTGGCCTTGGTGCGCCGCTCGTCGAGGGCGTGATCGAGGTGGCAGACGAAGGCGCTGTTCCACAGGCTCGTGCCCCGGGCGCCGGAGTTGTTCAGCCGGTTGCGGATGTCCGAGTCCTCGCCGCTGAAGCCCGCGAAGCGATTGTCGAAGCCGTTGATGCTGTAGAGCAGCTCACGGCCCACGGAGAAGTTGCCCCCCAGCACCTTGGGCTTGCGGGGCTTGCGGGTCAGGCGATAGAGGTGGTTGTGCCAGTGGATCGAGCTCAGCTCACGGCGCTGGGCAGCGCTGGCCAGATGCTCGTGGGCTCCCTCGGCCACCCGCTCGCGGGTCAACGCCTGGCTCTGCTCCAGGGTCAACCGCACATAGCCCGCCACGCAGTAGCGCGCGGGGTCAAAGGCCTCGACGTGCCGACGGATCATGTCCGCATAGGGGATGCAGTCGCCGTCGATGAAGACGAGCTGATCGCCCCGTGCCTGGCGCACAGCGTTGTTCAGCGCCGCCCCCTTGCGAAAGCCCTCGTCGGCCTGGGTCGTGGTCGTCACCTCGAACTGCCCGCGCTGAGCGAACTCGTCGAAAACCTCGAAGGTGTCCGGATCTGAGCCGTCGTCGCCCACGACGATGTCGAAGTCTTGAAACTCTTGCCTGGCCACCCCTTCGAGCATCAGCCGCAGACAGTTCGGCTGGTTGTACGAGGGGATGATCAGGGTGACGGAGTGGGAGGCTACGGGCGGCATGCGAAGAACAGACCCAGGTTGCTCTTGCGACGGTGGGGCACGACCTCGACCTCGAAGCCCTCGCTCTTCAGGAAGGCCTCGAAGTGGTCGATGCGCGTGCGCGGGTCGCCCGGGGCCACATCGTGGTACTCGCCGTAGATCCTGTCGACCCGAGCCAAGGTCTCGCCGGCAGCGGCGTGCAGGATGTCGTACTCGGCGCCTTCCACGTCGATCTTGAGCAGGTCACAGCGTTCGACCCCGTGGTCTTCAAAGGCCCGGGCCAGATCGACCGCCGGCACCTCTGTCACTTGCCCATCGACAGGGTCATCGAAGAGCGAGACCCGACCGCTCATGGCCGGGTCGCTGGGGGCAGCCAGCTGCACCGTGCCCACCTTGTCGGTGATGGCCGCGTAAACGCAGGTCACGTTCTTCAGACCCGCGGTGTTCTGCTCGAGCTGGGCGAAGTTCTCGGCGAAGGGCTCGTAGCTGAGCACACGTCCGGCAAGGGGTGACACCCGTGCGGCGAACAGGCCCACGTTGGCGCCGATATCGAAGACCGTCTCGAAGTGAGGGCGGGCGTCCAGGCGGTATTCGTCCTGGACGAAGATCGCGGCGAAGACGTGGTAGTCCTGCTTCCCGCCACGAAGGCCCACGTCGACGCCGGTGCGCAGGTTCACAGAGAGCTGGCGGTCAGCATCGCTCTTGTGCTCGCGGAAGCGGACGATCTCCCAGGGGTTGTGGGTCAGCCGCCGCAGCTTGAAGTACGCCGCGATGTCGTTGATCCGCATCTGTTGTGCTCTCGCTCTTGCGCCCGGGGAGGCCTGGCTGTGGCGTGGGGACCCACCGAGGCCCCACGGAGTGCGGCCAGGATATCCCCCGACCCCGGGCCCGATCCAGCACGCCGGTGCTAAGGGAGGCGCTCGATCGCTATGGTGTGGCTCGCCTGCCCGGGCGGAGTGTCCGCTCGGTCGGCCAGAGAGACTCCCCAGAAACGGCTGCTCATGGCGCTTTCCCGATCGAAGCTCGTGCGCGCGATCAGACGCCGCTGGCGTGGCCTCATGTCGCCCCTGCGAGAGGGCCTGCGTCCCCCCGACTATCGGGTGGTGCGCAAGCGTCTGGCCAAAGCAGAGCAGAACCTGCAGACGCTCTTTCAGTGGCACTACGCCCAGTGCGGCGACCCTGACGAGAGCTTCCGCACCAACCTGCGCCGCCGCGAGTTCTCCGCCTACTCGCAAGACGGCGAGGACGGCATCTTTCTCTACATCTTCTCGCGCATCGGCACCACCAACCGGCGCTTCGTCGAGTTCGGCGTGGGCAACCCGGCCAAGTGCAACAGCGCCAATCTGGTCAAGAACTTCGGCTGGACGGGCATGCTCATCGACTGCATGACCGAGTACGTCGACGGGGCTCGTGCCTTTCACGCGCCCAAAGACCCCTCAGAGCCGTCCCCCGTCGTGGTCGTCGAATCGATGATCACCGCCGAGAACATCAACGAGCTCATCACATCTGGCGGCGTGAGCGGCGAGATCGACCTGCTCTCCGTGGACATCGACGGCACCGACTACTGGATCTGGAAGGCCATCGACGTGGTCAATCCCCGGGTGGTGGTGATCGAGTTCAACGCCAGCCTGGGCCCGGACAAGAACCTGATCACCGCCTACGACCCCAGCTTCGTGCGCTTCGAGAAGCACGTCTCGGGCTACTACCACAGCGCTTCACTCTCGGCCATGGCAGCCCTGGGCACCGCCAAAGGCTACCGGCTCATCGGCTGCGACTCAGGAGGCCTCAACGCCTTCTTCGTGCGCAACGACGCCGCCGAGGGAGTCTTCGACGAGGCCACGCCTGCCCAGGCCTACTACCCGGAAGCCCGGCGCACCCGCAAGCAAACCGTCGAGCAACAGTTCGAAGCCATCAAGCACCTCGAGTTCGTCACCGACGACGACCTGTGACCTCTGACCTAGGGCCGCCCGCAGCACCGTGAGCTGCAGACCTGTGGCACTGACTCCTAACCTGGTGCGATCATCGAGGACACCAGCTGGGCGAAGCGCGCCGGGTCGGGCAGCTCGCTGCCTTCAGCCAGCAACGCCTGACCGTAGACCAGCTCGAGCAGCTCACCGAAGGCCTCGCCCTCGGCGTCGACCCCGTGCAGTGACTTGATCCGCGCGAACACCGGGTGCTCCGGGTTCAGCTCGAGCACACGCTTGCCCTTGGGCAGCTCCTGTCCTGAGGCCCGCAGAATACGCTCCATCTGCGGTGTCATGTCGCCGTCGCCGCTGACCAGCACCGCCGGGCTGTCCGACAGGCGAGAGGTGAGCCGCACCTCTTTCACGTGCTCGTCGAGGGCCGCCTGGATCGTGGTCAGCAGGTCGGTGTTCTCCTCCTGCTGCTCCTCACGCTCCTTCTTGGTCTCGTCGCTCTCGCCGAGATCAGCCTCGCCCCGGTCAAGGGCCACCAGCTTCTTCTCGTCGAACTCGGGGATGTGCCCCACCACCCACTCGTCGATGGGATCGGTGAGGAAGAGCACCTCGAAGCCCTTGCTGGCGGCCGCCTCCAGGTGCGGCGACTGCTCCAACGAGCGCCGCTCCGTGCCGGTGAGATACAGGATCTCCTTCTGCTCTTCTGGCATGCGCTCGACGTACTCGCCCAGGGTGGTCAGGTCGCCGCCCGCGCTCGAACCGAACAGGCTCAGGCCTGCCAGCTCGTCACGAGACTCGTGGTCGGTGACGATGCCTTCCTTGAGCACCAGGCCGAAGGCCTTCCAGTAGTCGATGTAGTCGCTGCGCCGGTCACTCAGCATGGTCTTCATGGCGCCGAGCACCTTCTTCACCACCCGACTGCGAATGCGCCCCATCTGGCGGTTGTGCTGCAGGGTCTCACGGGACACGTTCAGGGGCAGATCGTCGCTGTCTACCAATCCGCGCACGAAGCGCAACCACGACGGCACCAGTTCTTCGCAGTCGGCCATGATGAAGACGCGCTTCACGTAGAGCGAGAGGCGCGACTTGTCGTGGCTGGGATCGAGCAGATCCATGGGCCGGGTCTTGGGCAGGTAGAGCAGGGCCGTGTACTGGTGGGTGCCCTCGGCCTTGAAGTGGATCGTCTCCAGGGGCTCGGCCCAGTCGTGGGAGACGTGGTGGTAGAACTCCTTGTACTCCTCCGGCGTGATCTCGCTCTTCGGCTTGCGCCAGAGGGGCTTCATGGAGTTGAGGGTGACGGTCTCGATCACCGTCTCCTCTTCGGCGTCCTCTTCTTCACCCTTCTTCTGGGTGCGCTCCACCTCCATCTCGACGGGATACTCGACGAAGTCCGAGTAGCGCTTGACGACCTCGCGCAGGGTCCACTCCTGGGTGTAGTCGGTGTACTCGGGGCCCTCGTCGTCACCGCCCTCTTCGCTCTCTTCGGGCTTGCGCAGGTGCAGGGTGATGCGCGTGCCGGGCTCGGCCTTCTCGCAGTCTTCGATGGTGTACTCACCGTCGCCCTTGCTGGTCCAGCGCGTGGCCTCGTCGGTGCCAGCCTTGCGGGTAACGACGACAACCTCGTCGGCCACCATGAACGACGAGTAGAAGCCCACGCCAAACTGACCGATCAGCTCGGGGGTGGAGTCGCCGTCAGTCTTGGCAGCGGCCATGGCCTTGGCGAACTCGCGGGTGCCCGAGCGGGCGATGGTGCCGATGTTCTCGATGATCTCGTCGCGGGTCATGCCGATGCCGTTGTCGTCGATGATCAACGTCTTGGCGTCGGGGAAGACCTCCAGCTCGATGCGCGGCCGATACGAGCCGTCACGGAGGCTGTCGTCGGTGAGCGCGGCGAAGCGCAGCCGATCGATGGCGTCGGACGCGTTGCTGATCAGCTCCCGCAGGAAGATCTCCTTGTGGGAATAGAGCGAGTGGATCATCAGGTCGAGCAGCTCGCGCGTCTCGGCCTGGAACGTCCGGGTTTCGGTCTCGGTGGTCATGGTCTGGCTTCCTGTTGTTCTGGCTCGTCGTCGAACCGGGCATTCTAGCAATGCAGGCCCGTGGCGCTCCAGCCCCCCCCACCAGCCGGTGCGCAGAGTGCCGCCCGAGCAGCGGCGCAGATCCCCGCTGGCTGCTAGGATCCGCGGTCCTCCTCCCCTGGTCTCGCCCATGCCTGCCTGCCCGCCGAAGCGCCCTGGTCCCACGCTCACGGCCGGGTGGCTGCTCGCCGGCCTCTGCTGGGGCTGCGGTGGGCAGGACACGGCTCAAGAGGACAGGGGTGCGGCGGGCGAGGCTCTCGTGGGCAGCACGGTTCCTGGGCAGAGCATGGCTCATGGCCCGGGCACAGCGCCTGGTCAGGCCCAGGGCTCGTCATGGATCCAGCTCAGCGAGCTGAGCGAGCAGTCCGGGCGCATCGTGTCTCCGTCCATCGTCAGCGACGGGTTCATGATGCCGGGGGGGCACTCGGTCGCCCTCGACGTCGCCGTGCCGTTCGCAGCGGCCCTGCGCTTCTCCGTGGCCCTGCAAGCCCAGAGCCAGGAGCAACTGCCCCATGAGCTCATCGTGCTCTGGGACGGGCTGCCCCTGTCCATCGGCGCGCTGCCTGGGAGCACGGCATCAACAACCCAGCACCGCATCGCACTGCCTGGCACAGCCGACGGCGATCAGGCGCTGCACACGCTGGAGTTCTCCGCGCCGCCCAGCGCGGGGCACATCTTCATCCATGGCCCAGCCATGCAGCCGTTGAAGACCGTGCCCCGGCAGCCCGACCCTGCCCGCCCCGACGTGATCCTCTTCGTGGCGGATACGTTTCGTGCCGACGACCTCGACCATCCCGGGTTGACTCCGCGCCTCGACGCCTTCGCCGAAACCGCCCGGCGCTTCACCCAGGCCCGCTCGCCCTCCACCTGGACCCTGCCCGCCGTCACGTCCATGCTCTTCGGCGTGCACCCGGGGCAACACGGCGGCGTGCACTTGTCCCGCCAACCCGCGTCCCCCGCTGCCACCTTGGCGGAGACCTTCGCCGCCGCGGGATACCGCACCGTGGCCGTGACCGACTCGGCCTTCGTGTCCCGACGGTACGGGCTTGACCGGGGCTTCGAGTGGTTTCAGGAGCTGCACACAGGCGATCTGCCCACCACCCTCGACGTGGCGCAGCAGCTGCTCGACGCGGACGACGGCCGGCCCCTGCTGCTGATGGTGCACAGCTATCACACGCACACGCCCTACTTGCCGAGCATGGAGACCCGCGCCTTGCTGGAAGAGCAGCTCGGCGTGCCCAACGACGGCCGCGACTTCGCCTGGTTTGAAGCGGCCTTCGACGCCCTCACCGCCGAGGCCGTGACCCTGGGACAAGAGTCGGACGAGGTGCGCGAGCAAGCCACCACCCTGGCCGCAGCCCTCTCGCTCTTGCGCCTGGCCACCGTGCGCGAGCTCGACACCAGCTTCGGAGAGCTGCTCGACCTGCTCGACGACCGTGGCCTGGCCGACGACGCCGTCATCGTCTTCACCAGCGATCACGGTGAGGCGTTCTACGAGCATGGACGCATGTACCACGGGCAAGGCACGTTCGACGAGGTCCTGCGAGTACCACTGCTCTTGCGTGCGCCCGGCCTCGCGCCAGCCACCACGAACGCCCCTGTCTCCTTGGTGGACATCACGCCCACCCTGGCTCAGCTCGCTGGCCTGCCCGTCGATGGCCTATGGAGCCGCCCGACTCTCCTGGACCCGCAGGCCGACCGCGTCATCTTCTCCTTCAACTGGCCCGACGCCGAATCCCTGCCGCTGATGTCGGTGGTGGCCAACGAGCTCAAGATCGTCAGCACCGCCGATCCCAAACAGCTCGCTCAAGGGCGACTGCTCTGGGTCTTCGATCTGGCCGCGGACCCAGGAGAGCTGCAGAACATCGTGGCCGAACGGCAAGAACAGCTGGCCGGCTGGGTCAAAGGCCTGGTCCCCCGGGTCCATGAGCTGCTCACACCACTCGGCCAAGCGAGCGAGGTTGAGCTCGATGCCCGGCACACAGACCAGCTGCGCCAGCTGGGCTACATAGGCGAAGACAACTGACATGAAGAAAACACCCACCCTCACACCCCTGCTCGGCAACTCGCAGAAGCTCGACGGCGGCTCGATGTTTGGCAACTGCCCCCGGGCCGTGTGGCAACGCTGGTCGCCCCCCGATGATCTGGGCCGCATCGATCTCGCCTGCCGCGCCCTGCTGGTCGAAGAGCCACCGGCGGGCGACGGCAAGCCCCGGCGGATTCTGTTCGAGACGGGCATCGGCGCGTTCTTCGAGCCCAAGCTCCGCGAGCGCTTCGGGGTGGTCGAGTCCGAGCACGTGCTACTCGCCAGCCTGGCCGACCAAAGCCTGACCCACGAGGACATCGACGTGGTGGTGCTCAGTCATCTGCACTTCGACCACGCTGGCGGGTTGCTCTCCGCCTGGAGCGAGAGCGCTGAGCCCGAGCTGCTCTTCCCCAACGCCCAGTACATCGTGGGAGTGGCGGCCTGGGAGCGGGCCCTACGCCCACACAGTCGGGACAAGGCCTCGTTCATCCCCAGGCTGCAAGGCCTATTGAAGAACAGCGGGCGGCTGGAGCTGATCGACGGCGACACCAGCCCGACCCTCGGCGATGGCTACTGTTTCTACACGTCGTCCGGTCACACCCCCGGGCTGCTCATGACCGAGATCACCACCGACCGGGGCCCCCTGCTCTTCGTGGGCGACATGATCCCCGGCATGCCCTGGATGCACCTGCCCATCACCATGGGCTACGACCGCTTCCCCGAACAACTCATCGACGAGAAGGCCGAGCGGCTCGATGATCTGTGCTCGCGCAACGGCTCGGTGTTCTTCACCCACGACCCGCAAGTGGCCTTCGCCCGGGTCGCGCGCGACGAGAAGGGCCGCTACTCCGGCGAACCCTGGAGCTGACTGGCTGCCCGCCGAGCGCCAGACAATCTCTGGTCGGTCGCAGGTCGATCCTTGGTCGATCCTTGGTCGATCCTTGGTCGATCCTTGGTCGGTCGCAGGTCGGTCGCAGGTCGGTCGCAGGTCGGTCGCAGGTCGGTCGCAGGTCGGTCGCAGGTCGGTCGCAGGTCGGTCGCTGATCTCGCCAGCGACATGCCGCGCTCAGGCCCCGCCACCCCACAGCTCGGCGCACAGGTCGGCCCGGGAGAACAGCTGGTAGAGCGGCAGCGCCGTGAAGCCATCCTCGATCTCGCCCGCGGCCAACAGCTGCTGCACCCGGTCGCGGCCCATGGTGTGCATGGAGAGCCGCTCGGTAGCGTCGAGGTCAGGCTCTTCTCGCAACTCACAACCCACCGCCACGAAGACATGGGCCCAGTGGTCGCTGATCCCGTTGATGGGATAGAAGCCGTTGAGCGGCAGCAGCTGCCTCGCCACGCAGCCCGTCTCCTCGCGCAGCTCGCGATGGGCGCCCGCGACCGGGTCTTCGCCCACGTTCAGCCGCCCCGCCGGCACCTCCCAATGGGACTTGCCGTGGGGATGGCGGTACTGCCAGATCATGGCCAGCCGACCATCAGACATCACCGGCACCACCACCACGGCGTCGATGATCTCGACCACGTGGTGATCCTGCGTGCGCCCCTCGGGCAAGCTCAGCAGATCGCGGCGCAAGCCCACCCACGGCGAGTCGTAGAGCCGCTCGGAGCGCTGCACCTCGAAGGGCGCAAACGGCGGCGGGGTGGGCTCGTCAGGTGGGCGGGATGTTGGCATGACGGGCAGCGCCCAGCTCAGAGGCCTGGCCCGCCGAACGTCTCCAGCTGCACCACCTCGTTCACGGGCAGGCGCGAGCTGGGCCGTCCCTCGGTCGCAGCCTTGCCCAGGGTGATCAGCATCACCGGGATGTGGTCGTCGGGGAGCTCGATGAGGGCGGCCACCTTCTTGGGATCGATGCCGATCATGGGGCAGGTGTCGAGACCCATGGAGCGGGCCATGAGCATGAGCGACATGGAGGCCAGGCTGGCGGAGCGGATGGCCTCATCGCGCTTGAGCTGATCGTTGGTGGCGTAGAAGCCGCCGATCATGGGAACCATCTTGGAGGTCACCTCGGCGGGAGCGTCGGCCCAGACCCGGCCGGCGTCCTCGTGGGCGTCGAGCTTGCCGCAGACCACCACGTCGACCGAGCACTCACCTACGTGGCTCTGGCCGTAGCAGGCAGCCTGCATCTGCTGGCGCCGCTCTGCGTCTCGCACCAACACGAAACGCCAGTGCTGCAGATTGAACGACGACGGGCTGCGCACCACCTTCTCGAACAGCTCACGCAACAGATCGTCGCTGATCTCGTGCTGCGGGTCATAGCTCTTGACGCTGCGACGTTCGCTCAGTGCTTGTTCGAGTTCCATGACGGGCGCTCTCCGGAGGGTCTGTGGGCGCAGGATCCTACCAGTCCGTCGCTGGGCACGAAGCCCGCCCACGACATCGCCGACGGTCCCACACCCGCTGCGCCCACGAGGCCGGGGCCGCAGCGGGTCGGGAGCACACGAAAAAGGGGCCGCGACTCGTCCCCGAGCCACGGCCCCACTGTCTTGTCTTGCCCTCGAAGCCAATGGCTCCTTGGTCTCTCAGCACGTCGGGCCTGTCAGCCAACAAGCCCGGCGCCTCCTGCTGTTCCGGGGGAGTCCGAGCCAGAGATCTCGCAGAGACCGCTGACCATCACCCGGCACAAGAACTTCGCTTTATGCAAACAGGGATCGCGGACGATCTGCGCTGCCCTGCTCACCGAAGCGCCTAGATCATATACAGAAGTTACTCGAGAGAAAGCACTTGTGCTACTCATTCGCTCAACACGGCCGACCCTGCCAAGGTAGCCAGCGGGCCTGCTCATGCGCATGAATGAAACCCCATGCGTCAGATGTCGCCTTGTGCCCGAGAGCTTTTCAGGGTCGAGATCACCCCTCCCTGGCTGGTCAGGCCCTTCGACGTCCGTGGCCACCCCACTCTCCGGGCTGCTGAACCTGCAGCACCGGCGCGGCCGCGGTGGGTGCCTGGCAGCCCCTGCGGAGAGCGCCGCGCCCGGCTCGCTGTCTCTACGCACAGCGGCCCATGGACCAAATGACCCTGCGGTGCTGTGATCGCACAGGTGCCAGCAGGCCATGCGCCGATCGTTGTACCGACGCTCGCAAGGCACTTTGGAGAGCGTCCATGACAGCGCGCAAGACTCATGTGCTCGACGGCAACGAAGCCGTGGCCTCGGTGGCCTATCGCCTCAACGAAGTGATCGCCATCTATCCGATCACGCCCAGCTCGTCCATGGGCGAACTGGCTGACCTCTGGGCCGCTGGCGGGCAGACGAACCTCTGGGGATCGATCCCCGAGATCGCCGAGATGCAGTCGGAGGGCGGCGTGGCCGGTGCGGTCCACGGCTCGTTGCAGTCAGGCGCGTTGACCACCACCTTCACTGCGTCCCAAGGGCTGCTGTTGATGCTGCCCAACATGTTCAAGATCGCCGGGCAGCTCCTGCCCTGCGTTCTGCACATCGCAGCTCGCAGCGTCGCCACCCATGCCCTGTCGATCTTCGGTGACCACTCGGACGTCATGGCCACGCGGACCACGGGCTTCGCCATGCTCTGCAGCAGCAACGTGCAGACCGCGCACGACATGGCCGCCATCACCCAGACCGCGACCCTGGCCAGCCGCATCCCCTACCTGCATTTCTTCGACGGCTTTCGCACTTCCCACGAGCTGAGCGACATCGAGATGCTCAGCGACGACGATCTGAGAGGGCTGATCAACCAGGAGCTCATCGACGCCCACCGCCAACGGGGGCTGTCGCCAGAGCGGCCAAGCCTGCGGGGCACGGCCCAGAACCCCGACGTGTTCTTCCAGGCCCGGGAGGCGTCCAACACCTACCACGGCAACGTGGCGGCGCACCTCACCGAGACCATGGGCCGCTTCGAAGAGCTCACCGGGCGGCACTACGATCTGCTCGAGTACGCAGGTCATCCCGAGGCCGAGACCGTTCTGGTCACCATGGGTTCGGGCGCCGAGACCGTACGGGAGACGGTCGAGTTTCTCGGCGCTCAGGGTCGCAAGGTGGGCGCCATCGAAGTGCGCCTGTTCAGGCCCTTCCCGGTGGAGCTGCTGGCCAGTCTGCTGCCCCCCACCGTGCACCGTGTGGGCGTGCTCGACCGCACCAAGGAGCCAGGCGCCACGGGCGAGCCGCTCTATCAAGAGATCGTCGCCGCCCTGGCCGAGGCCGAGGCCTTCGCAGACCTTGAGAGAGCCAGCAACGGGCAGGCCGCGCGTCACCGCCCCGCGGTCTACGGCGCCCGCTACGGCCTGTCGTCGAAAGAGTTCACCCCGGCCATGGTGGCGGGCTGGCTCGACGAGCTCGACACGGCCAAGCCCCGACGGCATGTCACCATCGGCATCATCGACGATGTCTCCGGGCTCTCCGTCAGCTACGACCCCAGCTTCGACATCGAGGAGCCGGGCGTGATCAGCGCCGTCTTCTTCGGCCTGGGCTCGGACGGCACGGTGGGCGCCAACAAGAACTCGATCAAGATCATCGGCGCCGAGACGGACAACCACGTCCAGGGCTACTTCGTCTACGACAGCAAGAAGTCCGGGGCCATGACCGTGAGCCACCTGCGCTTCGGCAGCCAGCCCATCTGTGCGCCGTACCTGGTGCGCAACGCCGGCTTCGTGGGCTGCCACCAGTTTCAGTTCCTCGATCGCCTCGACGTGCTCGAGCGCGCGGCGCAAGGCGCCACCCTGCTGATCAACGCCCCCTACCCCGCCGACGAGGTCTTCAGCCACCTGCCTCAAGAGGCGCAGCAGCAGGTCATCGACAAGGAGCTCACCGTCTGGGCTGTGGACGCCGACGCGGTGGCCCGGCAGTGCGGTCTGGGCGGGCGCATCAACACGGTCATGCAGACCTGCTTCTTCGCCCTCTCCGACGTGATGGAGACGGAGAACGCCGTCGTGCACATCAAGGCGGCCATCGAGAAGACCTACGGCAAGCGCGGCGCAGACACGGTGCGCCGCAACCACGAAGCGGTGGACGCGTCCCTGCTCGGACTGCAGCAGATCAAAGTCCCCGGCACGGCAGACAACCCGCGGCACCGGGTGCCCATGGTGCCAGACAGCGCTCCCGACTTCGTCCGCGCCGTCACCGGCGTCATGCTCGCAGGCAAGGGCGACGAGCTGCCCGTGTCCGCCTTCCCCCCGGACGGCACCTGGCCCACGGGAACGAGCCGCTGGGAGAAGCGCAACATCGCCGCGGCCATCCCCATCTGGGACGGCGACGTGTGCATCCAGTGCAACCTGTGCGCCTTCGTCTGCCCCCACGCGGCCATTCGCGCCGCAGCCTACGACCACAGCCAGCTCAGCGCGGCCCCGGACGGCTTCCCGTCGGTCGGCTGCAAGGTGCGCGGTCTCGAAGGCAAGCGCTTCACCATCCAGGTGGCCCCCGAAGACTGCACGGGTTGCTCGCTGTGCGTGAACGTCTGCCCGGCGAAGGACCGCACCAACCCCCGGCACAAGGCCATCGACATGATGCCCCACGCTGCCCACGTGGAGACAGAAGCGGAACGCTGGGACTTCTTCACCGGCATCACCGCGGACAGACCGGCCAGCAACGGCAAGATCGACGCCCGCACCAGCCAGTTCAGCGAGCCACTGATCGAGTTCTCCGGCGCCTGCGCGGGCTGCGGCGAGACGCCGTACCTGAAGCTGCTCACCCAGCTCTTCGGTGACCGCCTGGTCATCGCCAACGCCACGGGCTGCTCGTCGATCTATGGCGGCAACCTGCCCACAACGCCTTACACCACCAACGCCGAAGGCCGCGGCCCGGCCTGGGCCAACTCGCTCTTCGAGGACAACGCCGAGTTCGGCTTCGGCATGCGCCTGGCTGAAGACCAGGCCCAGGGGCGCGCCCGAGCCCTGCTCCGCGAGCTCGCTGACGAGGTGGGCGCAGAGCTCACCGACCAGCTGCTCCACGACTTCAACGACACGGACGCCCAGCGGCGAAGGATCATCGAGCTGCGTGACGTGCTGGCCACCGTCGACGACCCCCGGGCGTCACAACTCTCCCTGCTCGCCGAGCACCTCGACCCAAGATCGATCTGGCTCGTGGGCGGCGACGGATGGGCCTACGACATCGGCTACGGCGGCCTCGACCACGTGCTCAGCACCCGTCGCAACGTGAACGTGATCGTTCTGGACACAGAGGTCTACAGCAACACGGGCGGACAACAGAGCAAGGCCACACCCATCGGCGCCGCGGCCAAGTTCGCCACCGCAGGCAAGGCCATCCCCAAGAAAGACCTCGGGCTGGAGGCCATGAGCTACGGGCACGTGTATGTGGCCCAGATCGCCCTGGCGGCGAACCCCAACCAGACCGTCAAGGCGCTCCGCGAAGCAGAGGCTCACGAAGGGCCCTCGCTGATCATCGCCCAGAGCCCTTGCGTCGCCCACGGATACGACCTGAGTCGCAGCGCAGAGCAGCAACGCCTGGCAGTGAACAGCGGCGCCTGGCCGCTGTTTCGTTACGACCCGGCCCGTGCCCTCAACGACGAGCCGGCCCTCCGTCTCGATTCGCGCAAGCCGAGCACGCCCATCTCGGAGTACATGGCCAACCAGACCCGTTTCCGCATGGTCGAGCGTGTCGATCGCAAGCGCTACAAGCAGCTGCAGCGCGTGGCCCGGGCCGAGGTCAAGCGTCGCTACGCCCTGTACGAGCAACTGTCGCAGATGGTGGTCCCGGGCGTGGACGTCGCCGACAGGGCGGCGGCCAGCCTGGCACTCGCCGAGGCTGATGGGCGCATCCGCAAGAAACGCACTCCCCCCGCACAACCGGAGGCGACCTCATGAGCGCTCCCGATCTGAGCACCACCTGGCTGGGCCTGAAGCTCCCCAACCCCTTCGTCTGCGGCGCCTCGCCACTCGCTCGTGATCTCGACATGGTGCGTCGCCTTGTCGACTCAGGGGTGGCGGCCATCGTCATGCCGTCCCTCTTTGAAGAGGCCGTGCTGCGAGAAGAGCGGGGCGCCCTACGGCACCACGAGATGCACGGGGACGCCTTCGCCGAGGCCTCGTCGTACCAACCCATGCGCGACGATCTGAGCTTCGGCCCGGAGGATCAGCTGGAGGCCCTGGCCGCGGTCAAGCAGGCGGTCACCGTGCCGGTGGTCGCCTCGCTCAACGGCACCTCCCCCGGGGGCTGGTTGCGCTACGCCAAGCAACTGCAAGAGGCCGGCGCCGACGCCCTTGAGCTGAACGTCTACGAGCTCACCATCGACCCCAACGAGACCGGCGTGATGGTGCAGGGGCGCACCCTCTCCATGATCGAAGAGGTGCGGTCCAGCCTGTCCATTCCCCTTTCGGTGAAGCTCTCGCCATTCTATTCGTCCCTGCCGAACTTCGCCGCTCAACTCGAAGAGGCTGGCGTGGACGGGCTGGTGATCTTCAACCGCTTCTTCCTGCCAGACATCGACCCCGAAGAACTCGAGGTCACCCGCACGCTCGTGCCCAGCAGCTCCACCGAGCTGTTGTTGCGCCTGCGCTGGCTCGCCGTCTTGTCGACCCAGCGGAAGCTCTCCCTGGCCATCACCGGAGGAGTGCATCGGGTCATCGACGCGGTCAAGGCCGTGATGTGCGGCGCCCACGCCATCCAGATGGTGTCGTCCTTGCTCGCCGGCGGCCCCGAGCACATCATCACCATGCGCCGAGGCCTCTCCCGTTGGCTGGAGGAGCACGAGTACGCTTCGCTCAACTCCATGCGCGGCTGCATGAATCTCAAACGCTGTCCCGATCCCAGCGCGTACCAACGCGCCAACTATCTTGAGGTGCTGTCCAGTTGGCACGGCACCATGCCCGGCCCCCTTTCTTCTTGAGAACCCCCATGAAGTTCCTGTCTGTCATGGCCTGCTGCACCCTGAGCCTCGCCCTGTCCGCCTGCTGCTCCACCGACGAATGCACCGAGGGAGGCGATGACACCTGCTGCGCTGACGGCGGGGCCAGCTACGGCGCAGAGGTCTCCGGATCCACACCTCTGACCCTGGTCGAGCTGCTCGATGACTCAGCCCTGCACGACGGCAACACCGTGGTGGTGCAAGGCGAAGTGGTCGAAGTCTGCCAGTCGAAGGGCTGCTGGATGGTCCTCGCTGACGGAGACCGCACCATGCGCATCAAGTTCCTCGACTACGCCTACTTCGTGCCCAAGGACCTGGCCGGATCCACCATCGTGGCCGAGGGCGTGTTCTCCGTGCAGGTCGTGCCCATGGACGAAGCCAAGCACTACCTCGAAGACGCTGGCCGTCTCGACGAAGCCGCCGCCATCACCGAAGACCAGCCCGGCTACGGTCTCATGGCTGCAGGCGTAAAGGTGCTCTGAGGGCAGACGTTCAGCAGGCTGTGGCCCGGGCGCAGCGCTTCGAGTGCAGCGCCCGGTGCCCGTCACGCTAGCCTTCGTCCGTGCCCAGATAGCCCAGCTCTTCGAGCACGCGGCGGCTCTCGTCGTCGAGCTCTCCCACCGCGCCCCCTGACTCGGCAGGACGCTCGCCGAGCACAGACTTCAGACGCTCTCGCCAACCGGTGAGGGCGTCTGGTCGTTCAGCGGACAGGTCGCGCAGCTCGCCCGGGTCGTCGGCGAGATCAAAGAGCTGCTCGCCGTCGGCGCCCAGGTCCACGTACTTGTAGCGGGCGTCACGCACGCAAGCGTGGATGGCCTCGTCCTTGTTGAAGTGCGGGTACCAGGTCTCGGCCACGGTCCACCAGGAGGCGGACGGCTTGGTCGGTGCCAGCGGTCCCCCTGACGGCGCGAGCCCCATGGCTGACAAGATCTCCCCCGCCACGTCCCGACCGGCGAGGGGTGACTGCACCCGCCGTCCGGCCTCGATCTGCCCGGGCAGGTGCAGCACGAAGGGCACCCGCAGAGTCTGCTCGTAGAGATGGCGCACGTGGCCGTCGGCGCCGTGCTCCCCCAGACTCTCACCGTGGTCGGCCACGAAGGCGATGAGCGTGGGCCGGTCCGCAGGGAGGCCCGCGAGCAGCCGAGCCAGCTCGTTGTCGACAAAGGTCACCTCGCCGTCGTAGGGGCTGGCCACATCGCCCAGACCAGCGGGAGGACGGTGCGGACCGTGTGGGTCCATGTAGTGCACCCAGAGGAAGAACGGCGAGGCGTCGCGGGACGCCAGCCAGCCCAGGGCCTCGTCGGTGACCTCGTCGGCGAGGCGCTGGGACGGGTGCTCCTTCAGGTGCTGGGTCCACCAGGAGGCTTCCTTGTCGCCCTTGCCCTTCGTGCCCTTGGCACCCTTCGCGCCTCGCTTGGCCCGCTTGGTGCCGTCCCGATAGACGGTCATCTCGTCTTCGAAGACGGTGAAGCCCTGGCCGATGCCGAAGCGCCCGTCGAGAGCGTAGTTGCTCACCACGGCGGCGGTGTCCCAGCCGCCGTTGGAGAGCAGCTCGGCCAGGGTCAGGTGCGCGCGGTCGAGGTTGTAGAAGCCGTTGTAGCGCACGCCGTGGTGCACCGGGTCGAGGCCGGTCATGAGCGTGGCGGTGGCAGGCAGGGTGACCGGCGCTGCGGCGATGACCGTCTCGTAGAGCGTGCCTTCGCTGGCCAGGCGGTCGATGGTCGGTGTCAGGGCGGGAGCGTAGCCGTAGCAGCCCAGGCGGTCCGCCCGCAGGGTGTCCACGCTCACCAGCAACAGGTTCGGTCCGGCGGGGGCCGGCGCCATGGCCGGGCGGGCCAACGCCGCGGCTGCGAGAGTGAACACCATCAGCCAGCTGACCCACTCGCCGAGGCCAGGTCGCGTCGCAGACTTGAGCACGGCGGCGGGCAGCAGCACCAGAGCAAAGCCCAAGACCGCGGGAGACAGCGACCCCGCGCCCGCGAGCAGGGCAGGCCACGATCCAGCGTCCACGAACAGGGCCATGCCCAGGCCGCCCGCGACCGCCAGCAGCAACGACGTCAACAACACGGGCCAGAGGCGCCGGGGCATGCCGCGCAGCAAAGCCAGGCAGGGCAAGACGCCCAACAATCCCGCTGCGCCACCAACCCACAGACCCAACAGGGCCCGGTCGAGCACATCATTGAACGCCAGCCAATACAGGCCCTGCTCGGGGTAACCGTCGCGGGCGGTCACCTCCCAGGCGCCATCGAGGACGGTCAACCCTGCGAACAGGGCCATGCCTGCAACGACTCCCCGCACCAGCGCCCCGATCAGCCCAAAGCGGGTCGGGCCAGGACGTCGCGAGCTGTTGTCGGCCGACCCGCTCGAAGACGCTGCACGGCTCACGACGCTGCTCAAGGCGCTGTCACCTTGTAGAGCGCAAAGCGCGGGCCTGTGGCCACCGGTTCGCCGAGCGCCTCGTCGAGAGCCGCCTCCCACAGTGGGGCGTCGTCAGCCAGGACACGGCTGGCCTTGTAGCGGGGGAAGTAGCGCTGGCGCAGATACGTGGCGGCCCCGAGAGCGAACGGCCCCTTGATCGACAGCGGGTCCGTGGGCGCGCCGTCGACCCATTGACTGCGCTGCACGTACACCCAGCTCACGCCAGACTCGGCCAGCTTCTTGGGCAGCTTCTTGGGCAGGGTCAACGGCCTGCGCTCGGCGAACACGCCCAGGGTTTCGGTCCTGGAGATGCGGTTGGTGAGCTGGCGATCGCGGCGGGTCACGTAGCCACCGGCCACGGCGCGACCGTGGTGGGTCTGGTGGTAGAGCACCTCGCCATCCAGGTTGCGATAGGTCGTCGGCACGGTCACCACCGCGCCCTCGTCGCCTGCCGAAGACTCAGGAACGGGGATCGAGCCGGTGTCTGGTACGGACGGCAAGGGCCCGGGCCAGACCTCGGCCAGGGGCAGCAGCAAGATCAGTCCCAGGACGGCGGGCTTCAGGCGCCAGCGCACACGGAGCCGAGCCAGACCGAAGCCGGCGAGGGCAGCCAGGGCCAGCTGGGCCAGGATGAAGAAGCGGTCCGGGTAGCGCACGGTGGAGACCACGGGCAGGTGCTGCAACCACGCGTAAGGCATGCCCACATCGGTGTCGCCGACGCTAAGCGTGCTGCCCGCCGAGAGGGCGAAATAGCCCAGGGCCATGAGCACCAGACCCCAGCGGGCCTTGAACGGTCGGCAGCCCAGACAGGCGAACACCAGCCCGACGATCCCCGCGAACGACCAGATGCCCATGGTGGCCTGGGTCGCCTTGAGGTGGTCCATGACGAAGCCCATGCCCGCGTATTCGGTCTCCCCCGAG
>Ga0209992_10000265_pt1 | contig 72513 bp, 64 predicted proteins | sample 2SBtaG_2_FD_182564 | JGI IMG/M metagenome (GOLD analysis project Ga0209992, IMG submission 182564) | Deep subsurface microbial communities from Kolumbo volcano to uncover new lineages of life (NeLLi) - 2SBTROV12_ACTIVE470 metaG (SPAdes)... | ecosystem: Environmental > Aquatic > Marine >... | reverse complement strand
GCGGCCGATGGCAGTTTTAGTTATACCCCGAACGCGGACTTTAATGGCGCAGACACGTTCACCTATGACGTCGTCGATGGCAGCAGCACAGAAACCATTAGCGTCACGATTAACGTTGGCGCGGTGAATGATGCACCGAGTGCAATAGATGATGTAATGAATACCTCGGAAAACACACCGGTAACTTTAGATGTTACGACGAATGACACTGATCCTGATACTGGTGATAATTTAACAGTTACTGAAATTAATGGCGGCGTGATAATTCCAGGTGGCGCATCGGTTCCTGTTGCCAACGGCACAGTGAGTTTAGCTGCGGACGGCAAAACAATTACGTTTACCCCGACAGGTGGATATGTTGGTCCGGTTGCTTTTAATTACACTGTGAGTGACGGCACATTAACGGATACAGGAAATGTAACAGGATCAGTTACCGCTGAGGCTACGGTTCCACCTCCACCTGATGATAACGTCAATCCTGAAGAAAGAGAAAGTGCAGATGATGTTAATCTACCTCCTAATTCAGCTACAGGAAATCAAGGTTTTAGTGGAGATAGAGAACTTGATGCAGATGGTGCTGTATTAGATGCTGTTGAACAAGCGACTAATAGACCTGATCCAGTAGGTAGTAGTGATTTTGGTTTAGCTGATGGTATAGGGCTTTGGGATGTAAAAGGTGTTAAGGGGTTTGCTGTTAGTTTTTCATTAACGGAATTAAGTCCTGGAAGTGAAGCTGATTTAAGTTTATTTCCTTTGCGTGTCGGTGCGACAGAAGTTGAAGCTCGTGATCAACTGATTGTTAAATCAATTTTAAGAGAAAGAACTTTATTTCTTGAAGTTGATTACACAATTAATAGTGATCCTAATTTATCTGCGATGAAAATATCCGTTCTACAAGCGAATGGTGACCCATTACCTTCTTGGTTGAGAGTCGATGATAAAGGCGGTTTGGTTAGTGGTGAACCTCCTGTTGGTACAGAAAACATCGGAATAAGAATTGAAGTCACTTTGAGTGATGAAACAGTGATAGTGCGTTATGTTGATGTAAACGTAACAAGTGGTGAAATAGCAGCATTAGAACAAATAGGCGGTGAACTTATCGCTGGAGCGAGTTTATTTAATAATCAGATAGAAAAAGAAGCCGCTAAATTCGAAAATTCGACTGATGATATAATGAAATCATTTATTAATTAGTAATTTAACTATAGAATCAGAAGCGATTTGTTAGGTATCGGGGGGTACTATAACCATTTTTAGTCAAACTGTTTTACAAGGAATGGTTGCAGGATCGCGTATGGAAAAAATAAGGGTTATAAATTGGTGCATAACAATTCATACATAATAATATTAAGCTTATTCTTAAGTGGTTGTTCTTTAATTCCTGTCCCATTCACGAGTGAGGAATTGAAAGAGCAAGCGAGTAAGGATTCTGTTTTAGTTACGCAAAATCAGGAAGCTGTTGAGGGGTCGATTTCCCAGTACGAAGCTATCGCGAGAGCTATTAAATATAATCTTGATTTTAATCTAGAGTACGCTGAAAAAATTCTTTCCGAAACAGAGTTAGATTTGTCTCGTTATGATTTATTGCCACAACTTGTTGCAAGAACAGGTTATGACAGTCGTGATAAATTTAGTGGTTCATCGAGCCAATCATTGCTTACAGGTGCTCAATCATTATCAACCTCAACTTCTTCCAATCGTGACGTTTTTACCAGCGATTTAAAATTAACCTGGAGTGTACTTGATTTTGGTTTGTCTTATATCAGGGCAAATCAAGCAGCAGATAAAGTGCTTATCGCTGAAGAAGAAAAAAGGAAAGTGGTTAATCGCATTGTTCAGGATGTCAGGACAGCATATTGGCGGGCGGTAACTAATGATCGTTTAATTAAAAAAATAGAAGTTTTATTAGTTCGGGTATCCAAGGCTATTGAAGAATCAAAGCAAATTGAAATTAAGAGATTAGATCGTCCTTTAACTGCATTAACCTATCAAAGAGAATTGATTGGTATTAAACGTGAATTAGAAGAATTGCAGCGTGATCTATCTCTTGCCAAGATTCAGCTTGCGGCGTTAATGAATTTGCGTCCTGGAGAAGACTATGAACTTGTTATTCCGGAAAGAACAGGTGTCGTTGATAAGGTCGATATTTCTCCCGATATGATGGAGCAACTTGCACTTGAAAATAGACCTGAAGTCAGAACTATCTCATATGAGGAAAGGATTAATAAGAAAGAAGCAAAAGCTGCCATTTTGCGGCTATTACCTGGGCTAGATATTAATTTTGGTAAGAACTACACCAGTAATTCGTTTGTGTTTAATACTAATTGGTTAAGTTATGGTTCACAAATCAGTTGGAATTTATTGAATATATTTAAATTACCTTCTATAAAAAGAGAATTGAAAGCCAGAGGTAAAGTATTAGAAGCTAGACGTCTGGCTTTGACTATGGCAATTATGACTCAAGTTCATGTCAGTTTGGCACAATATGAGCATTCACAAAGAGAATATAAAACGGCAGCTGATTATTATAAAACGCAGCAAAAAATACTGGATCAATTAATTTCTGGTGTTACAGCAAATACAGTTACAGAACAGTCTTTAATAAGAGAAGAGATGAATATGATGGTGGCAGAAGTTAAATACGACATTGCATTTTCTGATGTTGAGAATGCTTACGCCAGTATTTTTTCTGCACTAGGAATTGATCCTTTTCCTATTGATGTCGATACTGAGAATATATATGCATTAACAAGTTCTATTGAAAAGTATTTTGAGGGACTTTCTTTACAACAACAAATTTTTTCAATGAAAATTGAATAATTAATAGCGAGAGTTGGTCAGATGAAAATAAAAAAAATATCTCCTAGTATAACCATATTCTTTTCATCGTTGTTTTTCATCACGCCGTTTGTTTTTGCAGTTGACGATGATCTTTTTTCCAATGGCATTGTTACTGATAATGTTCGTGGCTTGGTTAAGCCTGTTGAAAAAGCGGTTATTTCCAGTGAGATAGCTGCAAAAATTAATGACATTCCATTTAAGTCTGGCGATCGATTTAAAAAAGGCGATTTGTTAGTTGATTTTAATTGTTCTTTTTATCGTGCTGACCTGGCTTCTGCTGAAGCGGCGTATCAATCGAAGCAAAATGTTTATAAAAATAATAAAGAACTGTTGGCTTTAAATGCAATGAGTGAGATTGATGTTTCTATTTCTGAAGCAGAAATGCAAGTCGCCAGAGCTGATAGAACGATGCGAGCCATCCGTGTAGGTCAATGTAAAATTAAAGCACCTTATAATGGTAGAGTAATTGAAATTGCTGTAAATGAACATGAAACCGTTCCTACAGATAAGGAAATTCTTTCAATACTGAATGATAGTGATTTAGAAATTGAATTAATCGTTCCTTCTAACTGGCTAACATGGATAGCGATGGGTGAAGCATTTACTTTTTTGATTGATGAAACAGGAAAGACACTTAACGCCAAGGTGACTAAAACAGGTGCTGTTGTCGATCCTGTGAGTCAAACCATAAAGTTAACTGGAAAGTTTGAAGAAGAATTAAATGGTGTTTTATCCGGCATGAGTGGCACCGCTCAGTTCAAACAAGAAAATAATTAAAATGTCTGATATTGAACAAGCGACTGAAGCATCAGCGCCAAAGCAAGCGCCAGATATTTCAGCCATTTCTAAATTATTACAACTTGAGTCTATGGCGCGCGCGGCTAGTTCTGCAGAAGCGCTTCAATTTATGATCGTTAATGAAACGAGACGATTAGTGCCTTATAGGCAGGCTTATTTGTTTTTGTCAGCTCACCCGATAAAACGCGACTGTAAATTAGTTGCTGCATCGAGTATTGCTGTCATAGAAAAACATACGCCTTTTTCAGCGTGGTTGGAAAAAATAATAGGAAAAATATTTGAAAGCGAAACTATTGCCACACAAAGATTGATTGATGCTGCCAGTTGCCCGGAAGAATTAAAGGAAGGTTGGAATGAACATTCTTTGCCGTTTGTTCTATGGACACCATTAAAACTACCGGATGGTACGTTTATTGGTGGACTCTGGATGACGAGAGAGTCGCCCTGGCAGGAAAATGAGTTACCCTTATTGAAACGTCTTGGCGAAACTTACGCACATGCTTATGTCGCGGCAACAAGTAGACGAAATTTTTATCGTCGCCCTAAAATAGTTAGCTTGGCCGTTTGGGTCATTATCATTTTTCTGCTAATGGTTTTTATTAAACCGATTAAAATATCTGCATTGGCGCCGGCTGAAATAATAGCTAAAGAGCCAGTGGTTGTTAGTTCACCAATGGATGGTGTTATTTCTGAAATAGAGTTCTCGCCTAATACACATGTTGCTACTGGAGAAACATTATTTGTATTGGAAGATACAAATTTACGCAACGAATATAATGTGACAGAAAAAACCCTGGCTGTTGCTGAAGCTGAATATAGAAAGGCGGCACAAGGTTCATTTAGAGATGCAAAAAGCAAAGCACAGGTTTCCTTACTCAAGGCTCAAACGGAATTACATAGAAGTAAACTTGAGTTTGCTCGCGAGTTGCTTGATAAAATTACTATCAGGGCGGAGAAAACCGGTTTATTAATTTACTCTGACAAATCGGATTGGATTGGAAAACCGGTTCAGGTTGGTGAACGCATAATGGAGATAGCGGATACCAGGAAAATTCAGTTGAAAATTAATTTGTCTATTGATGATGCGATTGTTTTAAAAGAAGGAGCAATAGTTGATGTATTTCTGGATGCCGATCCGTTACATCCTATCGAAGCTATAGTGAGCAGTACCAGTTATATTGCTGAAAAATACAATCAAGATACACTTTCATATCGAGTTTATGCCGAGTTTGATGATATTGAGCAAGCTGATTTAAGAATTGGACTGCAGGGTACAGCAAAAATGTATGGTGAGCGTGTTTCGTTATTTTTCTATTTGTTCAGGCGACCTATTTCTTATGTGCGTCAATTATTCGGTGTATGAGCGAAGAATCACCAGATGATTTCGCGTTACCGGTTTTACGTAATGATCTTCAATTAGTAGAAGGACCTGTTGCACTTGATGGTTCGCCTAGCTGGCTCATTGTCGATCCTCTGAGAAATAAATATTTTTCTATCGGTTGGACTGCCTTTCAATTGTTATCAAGGTGGTCAGTAGGAAAAGCCAGTTTACTAATCGAACGAATAAAAAAAGAGACAACATTAGATATTCCCGACTCTGAAATTCAGAGTCTATTATCCTTTTTATATGCAAACAGTCTGACACTCGATCCCGCAAGTGGTTCGAGCAATGATTATTATGAACAATACCTTGCCAGTAAACCCAATTTTTTGATCTGGCTAGTTCACAATTATTTATTTATCAAGTTACCTTTAGTTAAACCAACTAAATTCCTGAGAAAAACGCTAGTTTATGTTGAACCGTTGTTTTCAAATACAACAGCTAGTTTGATAGGACTAATTGGTTTGGTAGGTCTTTATATTGTTGGAAGACAGTGGGATACATTTACATCAACATTTCTGTATTTCTTTAATTTACAGGGGTTGATTTTTTATTTTATTTCGCTTGTGTTTATTAAAATACTACATGAATTGGCACATGCTTATACGGCGACTCGATATGGTTGCCAGGTTCCGACAATGGGCGTTGCTTTTCTTGTAATGTTCCCGATTCTATATACTGATACGTCAGATACCTGGCGAGTCCAGTCTGCCAAAGAACGAGTGCATGTGGGTGCGGCGGGTATGATTATGGAATTGTACATTGCCTGTATCGCCACATTTTGTTGGGGTTTTCTACCAGAAGGGATACTGAAAAGTGCCGCTTTTATTCTGGCAACGACTAGCTGGATTATGTCATTAGCAATAAACTTAAATTGCTTGATGCGATTTGATGGTTATTACATATTGTCTGATTTACTTGGTATTCAAAACCTGCAAAAACGTGCATTCGAGTTCGGGAAATGGCGATTAACTGAATTATTATTCGGGTTAAAGCTAAGTCCACCTGAAGCATTGCCTGCGTCGATGGTAAAGAAGCTCTATATTTATGCATGGAGTGTTGCGGTATACCGTTTTTTCCTTTTCATCGGTATTGCGGTATTGGTTTACTATATGTTCTTTAAATTATTGGGCATAATTTTATTCCTAATCGAAATTATCTGGTTTATTGTTTTACCCGTATTTAAATTAATACAAGGTTGGTGGGAATTGAGAGACAAAATTATAAGAAAGCGACGTTCCTATATAACAGCAACACTTTTTCTCATATTAATTGTTGCACTTATTTATCCGTGGAATACATCAATAGTTGTCCCCGCTGTTTATGAGAGTCATAAAGAAATAACACTATATAGTCCGGCTCCAGGCTATATTAAAAATAATTTTCTGGAAAAGGGTAAGCGTGTAAAAAAGAATGAAATATTAATGAGTCTGGTTTCTCCAGAACTTGAGTTTGAGATTGAAACTACACTAAAGGAAATTGATATTTTGCGTTATCAAGCAAATAGAATTGCCGCAAGTTCGGAAGAATTATCCAATATTCAGGTAATCATTCAACAGTTACAGGAGAGCCGTTCTAAATTAAATGGCCTTCATGAAAAACAAAGTCAGTTTATTATCCGTGCACCTATTGATGGCGTTATTTATGACATGGAAGAATCTCTGCATAAAGATCGTTGGATAAATCCAAAACTTCCAATTGCTACGATAGTTCAGCCTGAAAACCCGGCGATCGAGGGTGTTGTTTCTGAAGCAAATTTAGCCAGAATTAATACTCACGCTAGCGCAAAGTTTATTCCTGATAACCCTCAGTTGGATTCGATATGGGCTTATGTGCAGGATATTGAATTGGCAAATCTAAAAACTCTGGATGCGCCCGCTTTAGCTTCTACTTATGGTGGAAAAATTCCGGTTCAATTTAATGACGAACAACAATTAGTTCCCGACAAATCAGTCTATCGGGTTCGATTTACTATCAGTCCTGTTGAACACATTAGAGCTGAACAAATTGTACGTGGTGTTGTGCATATACAAGGAGAATCAGAAAGTTTTATTGAAAGAATGTATAAAATAGTGGCCTCTGTTTTGATAAGAGAATCCGGTTTTTAATCGCTTATCTATATCAAGCATTTTGGATAATTTTTAACGTACAATTCCTCTTCTTCTTTATAATGAGACACGGTTCTCACGTGTTAAATCAATAATGTGAATTAGCGCACATCATTTTTTATATTTAATCATATAGTTTAAGTATGTTACTTAACTAGGTGAAATAAATATGAAAATGTATATATTATTTATTCCTGTTCTAATTACACTGCTTTTTTCAACAGCGGCTTGTACTACAACGCCAATCACAAATGATGTGGTTGAATCACCGAAGCTTCATGAAAGACTCTACGTTTATGCAGATGGACGAATGAAATTTAATTCGCGATACGTCAATGATGAAAATGTTGTTATTTATGCTGATGGCAGAGGTGGTGAAAAGGCTGCAATTAAAGTTCGGGTTCCGCTGCATTCAGATTTTTATCGCGATTCAATTCTGGTTGTTCGTGTTGTAAACAACTTTGAAGAATCAGTCGCGCAAAATAAGTCTGAAGAAGTAGATAACGTTAACTGAATATTTACAAGGATGTAATGTCAGGGTTCTTGTTCCAGACGCCAACAGTAGGCGCTTTAGGCGAACCCTAAGTACCTGCGTCCGTGCAGGCAATGCTGCGGGCGCATGGGCAAGGATTGTTCCTGACAATCCTATTGCATTTCCGCCGTCCATGGCGGTTATGCGCAAGAGCAGCGATTTACAAGGATGTAAATCATCCCGTTAATAATCGTTTTTCCGCATTTAAGATTGCGCTTTGCATTCCTTCAATGACTACAGCGTCACCACTATTGAATTGAAATGTCTCATCAAAAGTATTTATTCTATCCCGTTCTCGTCTTACAGCTAATAGTGATGTATTAGTTTGCGCAAGATTAATATTATTTATTGATTTTCCTATTGCATAACTATCAGGTGATAATATTACGGTGTGTAATCGTAATGCATTAAATTCATTCATGCCCAGAGATTCTTCTCCGCGAAAATAACCGCGTAAATTTCGGTATTCATTTTTTCTGGTTTGATCTACAAACGTCATAGACTTATCTGTCGAAATACCTAAATGTTGAAGTACATGAATAGCGATCATCATGCTTGCCTCAAAACTTTCAGGTATGACATTGCTGGCGCCAACATCGTGTAAGATATCCATATGCTGTTCGTCTTTGCTACGAACAATAATTGGAATATCTTTATTGATTAAACGGGTGCTCTGAATAACATGTTTTGCAATATATACATCATCAAAGGTAATGATTAATGCGCTGGCGCGTTCGAGTTCGGCTTTTTGTAATATTTCAGTATGTGTACTATCACCATAGAAAACGCTTTCACCCGCCTCCCATGCTTCCCGAATTAAACTTTGATCCAGATCCAGTGCAACGTAGGGAATTTTCATTTCGCGAAAAATGTTAGCGAGGTTTTGCCCAATACGTCCAAAGCCGCAAATGATGGTATGTTTTGATAGAGTTTCGCAGGCTGTCGCAAGTTCCTTTGGGGGCACATTTAGTCCGCTCGTATATGTACCATGAAATAAGCCTTCAGTTATTCGACTGTTATAACGAATTAGCATTGGTGAGATCAACATGCTCAATAATGTAGCGGCAATGATGGGCTGCGTTTCTTGTAGTGAAAGTAAATTATTGCCAATGGCAAGTATAAGTACAGCGAAGCTAAATTCACCTGCTTGCCCCAGAACCATTCCAGTTCTGAGTGCAGTCGGTGATTCGTAGCCAACGAGGCGAGTTAATATTGCAATTACAGCACCCTTACCAATGATTATCCCAGCAGTTAAAAGTCCAATCCAGAACCATTCTTCTAAAATGACAGAAGTATCCAATTGAGCACCGACACTAATAAAAAATAAACCCATAAATATATCTCTAAAAGGTCTTATGTCAGTTTGAATTTGATATTTATATTCTGTTTCACTCAATATTAGTCCCGCTAGAAAAGCACCCAATGCTAGTGAGAGCCCTAATTGATTTGTTAACCAGGCAGCTGCTAAAGAAACAAATAAAGTTGCGAGAGTAAATATTTCAGCAGATCGAGTTCCTGCGACCAGGTGATAAAAAGGTCTTAATAGCCAACGTCCAGCTTGAAAAACAACAAAAAAAGCGAATAGACCTTTAGACAAAGCAATAAGAATAGGCAGGGTTAATGATTGTCCATCGTCTACGCTTAATATCGGGATAATTACCAGTAATGGGACAACGGCAAGATCTTGAAAAAGTAATATCGAGATAGCGAGTTGACCATGGCGGGCTTGTAGTTCTAATTGTTCAGAGAGTTGTCTGGCAACAATGGCAGTGGAAGAGAGAGCCAAAGCACCGCCAACAACCAATGCACCCTGCCAGGCTATGCCCGTAAACCAGGCAATAACTCCACCTGATAATGTTGAGATTATGACTTGCATACTACCAAGACCAAAAACAGTTTTTTTCATTGAAATTAATCGTGATAATGAAAACTCAAGACCTATCATAAAAAGTAAAAATATCACGCCAATTTCGGCCAAGGTTTTGATTATCTCGCCTTCCGGTAGCCAGCCTAGAGCAAAAGGTCCGACTAAAGTTCCAACGAACAAATAGCCCAGAATCGGCGGTAATTTAATTCGTTTTAAAATCCAGACAACAAGTACTGATAATGCCAGTAGCATCAGTCCATCATTGAGAGCATTGTGTTCCATAAAGAATAAATCGATATTATTTTTGTTAAGTTTAAAGGATGATAGGTACTAAAAGAAGTTAAATAAAATCGGTTAACTTGAGACAAAAATTAGAAACAATTTATACTAAGCATCTGTAAATGAGGAGAATGAAAGACTTATGGCGGCGTGGGAACAAGCTCTGATTGGTGTTGCAATATTTGCGGTTCTATTTTTCTTTTGGCCGGGTGCAAAAAAAGCCATGGAAGAAAGTCGGCAAGCAGAAAATCCGGATTGGAAAGGTGCATTAATTCCGATCGGTCTGGTTATATTATTTGTTATTGCCCTGATTTCATTTTCCAGAAGTTAATTTTTAAAGATACTATAAAATACAGTCGTAGAGGTTTTCAGCTTTAAATTGGTCATTATTAAAATAAAAATGAACGATCTCATCATTTTGTGCATCGAAACTAAAGTATCAAATATTTAATTATTTTTAATGGTTGGTATCAATAAGCTAGCCAATATTTTTAGTTTGACGACATTATTTGCTACGGATAATGATAAACTACATTCGCCAGACGGCGCATATATTGAGGAAGAGAAATGAATCTATTGAAGAAATTAATGTTTATCCTGCTATGCACGGGATTATTGAATAGTAATGCTGTACTAGCAGAGGAAGAAGAACCTGAATTAATAACGGCAGGTGAGCTTCTAGAGAGCTGTGATGAAGGTTACGCACCAGGAGCGCCAAATCAGTTTTGCATGCGTTATGTTTTTGGTTTAGTTCAAACGATTGTGGGTTTGCAACAAGCGGATCAGAGTGCACCTATTTTTTGTATTGACCCACAAGTTGTCCGTCTGGAAGACGTAACGGAAAACGTAATGACCTATATACGCAAGCAATCTTCACGAGCAACTAATGAAGCACAAATGTTAGTGGTTGAAGCACTAAATAAGAACTACCCTTGTGCTAATTCAGGTGGTGAAATCTAGATAATGGCAGTCGCTCAACGTAAGGAAAAATATAATCACGATAAGCTGCAAAAAAGGTTGCGGCGAAATGCAGGTCGTGCGATCGCAGATTTCAATATGATTGAAGCCGGTGATCGCGTTATGGTTTGTTTATCTGGTGGTGCAGATTCTTATACGATGTTAGACATTTTGCAGAATCTTCAGCGTAGCGCCCCGGTTGAATTTGAATTAATCGCTGTCAATCTGGATCAAAAGCAACCCGGCTTTCCCGAACATGTTTTACCGGATTATCTGGATGCACTTGGTATTGAGTATCATGTTCTTGAAGAAGACACTTACAGTGTTGTTAAGCGCGTTATTCCTGAAGATAAAACCTATTGCGGTTTATGTTCCCGATTAAGACGCGGAATTATCTATCGCTTTGCCAAGGAACAGGGCTATACAAAAATAGCTCTGGGTCATCATCGTGATGACATTATTGAGACTTTATTTCTGAATATGTTCTATGGCGGCAAGTTAAAATCGATGCCGGCAAAACTGCTAAGTGATGATGGTGAGAATATTGTCATTCGGCCATTGGCTTATTGTGCAGAGGTAGATATAAAAACGTATGCAGAAGAAAAAGCCTTCCCCATCATTCCTTGCACTTTATGTGGTTCACAAGATAATTTGCAGCGACAGAAAATCAAACAAATGTTAACAGAATGGAATAATAAAAATCCTGGACGGATAGAAAGTATTTTCAGCAGCATACAAAATATTGTGCCGTCACATTTACTGGATACGGATGCATTTGAATTTTCTCATTTTGGAAATTCAGAAATCGAACACTCTCCTGAAAGTGAAAACTGGTTACTCGGCTCACGAGAATTAACTTAATTTGTAATTTATTATTGTTGTATTGTCATGTCTGAACTACCCATTCTCTATCAAATAGTTATCTGGGCCATACCGGTCTTGTTTGCCGTCACCTTACATGAAGTAGGACATGGTTGGGCAGCAAAACAATTAGGTGATACGACAGCTGAAGACATGGGGCGATTAACAGTTAATCCGATAAAGCATATTGATCCGGTAGGTACGATAGCAGTGCCATTTGTTACTTCCTTTTTTGGTGGATTTATTTTTGGTTGGGCTAAACCGGTTCCCGTCAATTGGAACCAACTAAGAAATAAGAAACGTGATATCGCATTAGTTGCTTTAGCGGGACCTTTTGCAAATCTATTGATGATTGTTTTTTGGTTAATTATTGCAAAGTTATTTATTGCTTCGGCCGAGCAGGGCAATTTTTTTGCAAATTTACTAACGTTAATGGCCTGGGCAGGAATAGTGATTAACAGTTTATTGATGATACTGAATCTGTTGCCATTGCCACCGTTGGATGGAAGTCGAGTTGTGTTCTCACTGTTACCAACGCAGCTTGCTTATCGATACGCGAAGATAGAACCTTATGGTTTGATGATCCTTGTTATACTATTAGCCAGTGGTGCCTTATTCAGTATTATTGGTCCGATTATTTCCTGGATCGAAAAATCAATGTATATGTTAATAATTTAATTATGCCTTCAATAATAATAGGACTTGAAAGTTTTAACACCTTTGATTATGCGGTGTTATCGATCAATTTATTATTATTTATCTTTTCAAAACCCTTAATACAGGGATTTAAACGTAACGACTCTAAAGCGGCTGGCTCCAAGCTTTATGCACTTCGTGCCATCAACATCATTTTATTCTCTTTGTATATCGCAGCCTTGTTTATTGAAGGATGGAGCAAGCATATATCTTTAACGGGGCTGACATTTCTATTGGCATTTATCATCAGTCATTTACTGCATATATTTATCATTAAGAAATTTGGTCGTGAAAAAGAAATCGATGGTGTGAACTACCATACTGAAACGTACCAATCTGAAATATTTTCACTATTAGTCACATTATTAGTATTGATTACATCCATCGTTATTGTAATTAATATCTGGGGTATGAACGACTGGCTCAAGGCAACCAGTGTGCTTGGAATATTGGCCATCCTGGTTTTCTCGACGAAAGATGTCTGGATACCGGATAACATTAGTGGACTGATACTGTTATATAACAATGATATTGAACCGGGTGCTGTTGTAAAGGTAAATGAACTGGATTTATTAGCGATAGTTGTGCAAACATCATTAACTCGCACTACCTTTCGCGATCTTAAAACGAGACATAAAATTGTTTTGCCAAATACCGTTATTCGAAATAGTAAGCTTGAGGTTTTGAGCAAAGGACCCGCGAGTGGCTTAATGCAATTTGTTCATTTCAATATTGCCTATGGTATTCCTGCAGCTAAGGTTGAGAATTTACTAACGACAATCTGGGAAATATCCTGTGAAGAATCAAGCGCACTAAATGCCGAACGTGAACCGGAAATTAGTGTAGTTGAGACAGGTGACCATGCCGTGAACTGGCGTCTTGGTTATAAATTAAAAAACCTGTATCAAATGCTGGAAGTCGAGTATTTGGTAAAACGAATTGCCTATGAAGTAGCGGAAGAACAAAAAATAGAATTACAAACACCATTAACACATAATATTATTGATAATAAACTTCCTGCATGAGTTCAATGGAATTAGAAAATAAATTAAAGGCATATTATATGACGGCTATTTTTAGTATTGTCTTTGCTGTCGTCGGATTTAGTTATAACGCATGGCGTCTGGAGCTATCGGAAGATAATAATAATATAAGATCAGCCTCATTTAAGGTGTTAACGGTGCTAGCTGAGCTTGAACAAATAATTTATGCGGCACATTATGATAAGGATGTAAAAGAAGGTAGTCCAAGAAAGGGTTGGGTAAAGGTTGGATTAATTGTCGATCTTAGTAGTTTAATTAGTGACTCATCAGAAGAGCGAGCGCAAAAATTGAAAGCGGTATGGCAAAAAAACTGGGATATTATGATGGATGATATTGATGCAACGACTATTCTGGTTAACGAAATAGATTATATGCGTAGTGAAATAAAATTAACGCTTAAGGAATTAGAATAAAGCTGATAAATTCTTTTGAGATTGCATCTTCAGGTAATCCTAGTCATCTATCATTTCCCTTCTTTATATAAGTGCAGATCCTGCTGCGGATAAGGAATAGAAATACCTTCTTTATCAAATGTTAGTTTTACTGTTTCGGTATAGTCAAACATTACACCCCAATAGTCATCCGCTTTTACCCAGGGACGAACGATAAAGTTGACACTACTATCAGCAAGTTCTGAGACAGCGACAAGTGGGGCTGGATCTTTCAAAATCCGTTCATCTTCTTCCACTAGTTTACTTAGTATATCTTTCGCTTTTTTTATGTCGTCGTCATAACCAATACCGAAAACCATATCAACACGACGCGTGTCTTTAGCAGAGTAGTTAGTAATATTGCCGCCGGTAATATTCGAGTTAGGAATAATAATCGCTTTATTATCACCCGTGCGCATTTGAGTAGAAAATATTTGTATCCCCTCAACTACTCCCGATACGCCACCGGCTTCAATAAAATCCCCTACTTTGAAGGGACGAAAGGCAATAATCATCACACCAGAAGCAAAGTTGGATAATGAGCTTTGTAATGAAAGACCGATAGCTAAACCAGCTGCACCAATAATGGCAATGAATGATGTTGTTTGTATACCTAATTGACCTAACGCCGCAATGATAACAAAGGCGACCAGGGCAATATAAGCAATATTACTTGCGAATGAGGCGAGTAGAGCATCAACTTCTCGTTTTTCCATTATGACAACAATATATTTCTTTAGTCGCTTTGCTATCCAGATTCCACCAAATAGTATGGCTGCAGCAATAGCAATGTTTGTAAGCAACGGTAAAATTGATTCACTCATAATTAATCCTTAACAGTTTAGTTATTCTTATTCGTCTTATTCCACCCTCAAATTCGAAAAAAAGCAAGCCCGACAAGATCAAGGAACAGCTAATAATTATTTTCCAGGTTAGCGGTTCGTTATTAGTCAGGTGCCCGAGTAATAGGGCAAATACAGGTGTTATTAAGGTAATCAACGACGCTTTCATTGCCTCAACGCGTTTCAAGACATAGTAAAATAGAAAGAAGCCTAATACTGAACCAACGATAGCGAGATATAGTATGGATAAACCTGCGCGCATCGGTATCTCTGTAGGAATGTTTTCACCAAAGCCAATCCAGAGAATAAGTATAAAGATTGCCGCTATAATCAATGTTCCTGTCATCGAAGAAAAAGTATCGATATCTGCATTGATTTTTTTGATCAAGACCATGTTCAATGAATAAAACACAACAGACAATAGAACACCAATAATGCCCAAATGGGTATTGGCACCGTATAACAAACCTGACTCCAGCATCGTGTATAAACCGGCGATGCAAAGCCCGATTGCGAATAAACGGAATAAGGTTAAGCCTTTTTCATCAAGTAACTTAATTGCAAATAGCCCTGTCATAATGGGAGTCATGCCAAAAATCACCGAGATCCATCCTGAAGGGATGAATTGTGAAGCCCAATAGACACAAAGCATCGCGAAAGTCATTCCCAGACCACCGGCTAAATACGTTTGAATAGCCTTGGTTTCCAGGGATAGTTTTTTTCCAAGCAGCGCAAACAAACCTAGCGCAAAAATTGCACCAAGAATAAAACGACTGGATATACCGAACACGAAACCAACTGACTCGCTACTCCATTGAATAGCGAGTGGGGTCGTGGACCATATCAGAATGACCGAGATGTATGCTGTTATCAATTGCATGTGTCTACTCCGTTTTTATGCAAAAAAAAAGCCACAGGTTTGTCACCTGTGGCCTTTTATAGAATCTTGTATTATTTATTAATTACAAACTATGACTCTCTCCAGCACACAGACAACAGCAGACCATCTTCAGCACGCAACGTTGCCAAAGTGAAATAAGATGTTTGTGTGATTGAGTTTTCATTGGTGCGCGAGTTTCTGCTCATTTGTTAAAGCTGTCAAGAGAATAAATCGTTTTAGTGAAACTGTAATAGTTTCTGGAGTTTTTCAGCTGTTGTCACAGGTCTGGATTTTATTCCATCAATTTCAATAGAGGCATACGCAAGTTTTGACGGATGCAAATTAATTAGCTTGTACCAGCCAGCATGTCGGTGCGCGATAGTTTTAAATTCGTTCACTAATGGGTTGTTACGGTCTCCATAGATATCGATTGTTAAAGGCGGGTTTAAGGTTTCACGATCAATGAGTAATATGCCGGCTTCCTCCATACGTGCTGTTGCCACTTCAGGTATACATAAATAACGCAAGCCGTGTTTTGTCATTTTTTTGAATTGAGGCTTATTACTATAATAAAACAAAAGATTAGCAAAACGGGTTAATGAAATATTTTCATCTATCTGTCGTGGTGGTGGCACATCATTTTTGGAAAGTAGTCTGCTGTTATAACCACACAATTCATTTCTATAGTTCTGTTGTATGTATTCAGCTGAGTCACAGGCATAGCCCAGGTATTTTTTATCAAAGGTCGCTTTGTAGAGCTGTAACATTGCTCTTGCCATGGCAAGCGTATCGGATAAATACAATGGTTTATTGGTCATTATGTTAGTCAGGTAAGCGCCAGAATCTGTTCGGCAATGTTCATTTATCCACTCAGCCGCTTTAATCGCCATGCTTAAACTTTGTTGACTGCCACAATATTCATAATGCGTTGCCAGAGCTTCAATGACCCAGCCATTTTCTCTGGTCAATATGCGTTTATCTACGTCCGGAATGCCAATCGCTTGACGTTTTAATTTGTTCATTGAAAAGAATATTGCTGGATTTGTCCCGGAAACGGTGTCAGCTTGTCCTGAATAAAAAGCACCGACTTCTGAGGTCATAAAATTTTTGACGTAGGACAGAATAGAATTGGTCACATTTAAGTAACACTCACATCTTAATTGTGCATAGGCTAAAGAGTAGAGTCTAAGATGACCGGCTTGAGCTGCTATTGTTTTGCGGTAATGAGGCACATCCCATTTCCCCTGAGTAGAATATTGATAAACGCCACCCCAGACCGGGTCAACTAATGAAATTGCATTGTCCAATGTTAATCTTGCCATGTTTGCTTCACTTCGTTCATGATCAGCAGCAATAACTAATGAATATTCAACGCTATCGCGATCAATAAATTTAACCGTTGATAATAATCCACCTTGTTCCCAGTCGAAGCTACGCATGTGCATATATCGTAAGCGTCGTCGACAATCGTTACTTAAAACAGGATTAACCTGTTCGATTAATTTTAATTGTCGTTCAATTGTGATGGGTGCTTCATTGCTTGATTTTAATAATGCATGCATAAGAATTCCTCAACTAAGAATAAATGAGTGTTTGAAGTTTGCGGTGATCATGTAACGTAATGGTCCGCCGGACTGAATAGCATCAAAGGGATAACATGTGATTAAGATTAATTTATTTTCTAAATCAACTGGAATGGCATCAACGATTGTTTTATCAATAATCTGTATATTAGTTATTTGATAAGCACTGGTTTTAGACTTTGACTGAAGTTCTAAATGATCTCCTTTTTTAAGATCTTTTATAAAAGAAAAATGAGTATCTCTGTGTCCGGATATAATGATATTGCCTTTTTCCCCAGGATTGGCACTGCCAAAAAGATGTCCCGGACCGAATGCCAGTGAAGAACCACTGGCTCCGGCCAGGACGATGTGGCTAATACCGTAAGTGGGTGCACTAAGACGGGCAATTGGCCAGGTATCTGCCCATGGCCAGGGTTTCACCTCCTTTTTACCATTTAGCGTTTCTGACCATGCCGTCTCCAGGAGGAGTTGTGCGAACACCGCTTTGGCATGAATATAGGAACCTTGTCCTATGAACCATAAGCCACAGAGGGGGAGGACGATTAATAATATTTTTTTAAACGTATAAATCATGACGACGAGTCAGATAAATTAATGACGTAAGTAACATTAGTAATAAGCCAATAATGAAATTCATGCGTGCATTGGTTGCTGTTGCTGGAAATTGTTGACCGAAAACTTTGTTATGCTTCCAACCTTCTGCTAGGTGAGTTGGAATTGTATGTGAATCGAGTTCCTGATCTTTAGGGCGTACAGGTGTGACATCTACAGCAACCAGACTGGTAAATTTACTGACCAGATGATGTTCTAATGCTGTTTCAATAATAGTTTTTTTAATTGATTCAAACTCAGCATCATGTTTTTGTTCCATTAGTGCGGCTATTTTATTTCTTGCCCATAATGTAGAAATACCATTTTGATTTTGTCCGCCACTAAGTTTCAAACTTGAAGACCAATTATTCCTGGCAACTTGTCCGGTAACTTTAACTTCACCGAGAGCCTGATTTGTTTTCGCCGTTATGAGTAATGGTTCGCCTTGATAAAGATCAATAATTTTTTGTGGCCATATCTCCATGTTAGTTTGTGTCCAATCGATACTAATGTCTTTTAGTACAGGGCTTTCTATTTTTTCAAATAACGCGCGCATCCGTGCCTGTACTTCATCAAGTTTGCCAATGTATGTGTGTGTGCCACGTCCGAAATTAGCCGCACGTTGCATAAAATGAGAGTTAGGAGCGGATCCTATGCCTATGGTAAATAAACGACTGCGCCCAAGTTTATTTTGTATGATTTCAAACAAGGCTTGTTCATTACCGATACTGCCGTCTGTTAGAAAGATAACTTGTCGCAGATCATTGTTTTCGTCCTGGTTAGCTAATGCTGTTCGCAAGGCTGTCGCCATTTCAGTTCCACCCCTCGCATTTAATGAGCGAACATAGTTAATAGCTTGTTGTAATGATTCTGGTGTGACCCATTCAGATTGCTTAAATAATTTTGATGTTTGTGAATTGAACTGAATGACATTAAAGCGATCTCCCGGCTTAAGGCGAGTTAGTGCAAGTTCAAGTGCTGTTCTGGCTTGCATGATCGATTGACCTCCCATTGAACCGGATGTATCAATGACATAAACTATTTCTTTGTTAAGCGTTTCATGTTTTTCTGAATTTGGAGGTAGCATCATAATCATAGCGTAGGTGTCGCCATTTTTTTCTTCAGTGAATAATGCCGCCTTAGGTGCAACACTGGAGTGTGGTTTCCAGAACAATTCAAAATCACGATTTGCCAGAGTAGACTCTTGTTTTAGAATTATTTGATATTGATCGGATTGTTTATTGACTTCGATTTCATGATAAGGGCTGTCAATTTTTTCCAATGCCAGACCGGCATCAAGATTGATCTTTATAGTGACTTTATTTTTGCGTTCGCTACCCGGCTGCAAAACAGGTGGTGTAATACGTGCTGCATCGGGAACTTCATCGGTATTCAACCCGCACTTCTTCTCTCTGTTCGTAGCGAGGGTGTCGAGATGCTGATGTAACGGAACGCACGGACTGGAAGATGGTGAAGGCGTAGTCGATGCTACGTCGAACTTTCTGGAAGGAGTACGTTCTGTTACAGCAAGTAAATCGGCATCCGCAGTAGAATCGAGAGGAGAAGTGCGGGTTAAAGCCCAACCGGAACCAGAAAATCCCTCAATAACTTGTTTGCCCGGAATGTAGCGTGAGCCAATAACCATCGGAAAACGTAATGAGAAAATACCATTATCGTAGTTAACAATTTGTTGATATTCAATTTCAACTTTTATTGTTTCATGAGGAGCAATGTTGGCAACCGATGTTGTAAAGATATTTGGTCTTTCCTGTTCTGTAAGAGCAGCTTGTTTTCCCGATTTTTTTGCCTGTTGATAAATTTTCTTTGCAGCTTGTTTTTCTTTTATCTGGCCTTTTATGATCCGATCACCAATTTTCAGACGTAATTGATCAACGGCAGCATTCTCAGGTAGAGGGAAGACATAAATTCCTTCCTGCCAATGGTCTGTCGTATTGCTAAAACTTTGCGTTACACTGACACGATTAATCATGCCCGTGACAATCATAGCAACATCAATGTTTAGTTGTGCCGCCTTGGCGTATTGATTGTCTTGTTTAAAAAGAAGTGTGCCTTGTCCAACTTCTGCAATATCGTTGATTATTTCAGCTTCATTTATGTCGTTCGCAATTTGTTCCCCTGCATTGACAGGGATACTGTTAAGCAAGATAAATAATATAACCGCAATGGTTAAACCTGTGCTTAATCCTATAGAAGCCAGAAATATTCGAGGGCTTGATAGACTATGACTTGATTTCATAATAATTTAAGCTTCGCGATCAAGTGTTAAATTAATCGTTACGCGGCGATCAAATACATAAGCTTCATTGTCGCCTTGTTTTGCCATTGTTTTACGTTCGCCATGGGCATGTGTCTGAAGTCGCTGACTCGAAATTCCGGCATTTATAAATTCGTTTCTAACTTTATCGATACGTTTTTTACTAAGTGCCATGTTGTAAATTTCTGAACCACGAAAATCTGCATGACCTTCAATCTGGATTTGAATTTGTGGATAGGGTTTTATTAATTCAACAAGTTGTTGAATCCTGGGGCGTACATCCTGACGTATCTCTGCATCATTGGTTTTGTAATAAATGACATACGAAATACCCTGACTTAATTTTTCAAGGGATTGAATTTCCTGACTATGAACAACGCGTTGAAATTCGTCTTTAAATGTTTCCCGGACATAGGCTAATTCGTTCTGTTGATAAGCTAACTCGATACTCTTTGCGTTTAATTGTTTTTCAAGTGTTGCAATTGTTTCATCTGTTTTAGTTTCGCGAGTTCCAAACCAGCTTCCACTGGCAGCGCCAATTATTACTCCGGGAGGACCGGCCAATAAACCACCGATAATTGCACCAATACCAAATCCGGCATTTTCCTTTGTGGATGGAATATGATGCATGTCATCGGCATTGGCTATGGATTGAATACCGAGTAAGCTGATAAACAATAATGAGTTAAAAATTTTCATGGTGACGCTCCTGTTTTTAAACTGATCGTAATCGGATTAAACTGGTGACTATTAAAGACCATGGGAATGGCAGGCTTGGGTACCAAATCGGCAAATGCAGTGATGAAATGTGGCAAAAATAGGGCAATGCCTACCTATCACTATAAATTTTCACACAATCCATCTAAAGTAGATAAAGTGCATTTTAGACTTGTCCTAAAACAATAAACTTGCGGAGTAATTAATGTCTAAACAAATTCTTCTGGTGGAAGATGAACCCATACTTTGTGAAAACTATGCAAAAGCAATTCGTGAACAGGGTTATGAGGTTGTTACTTGTGACAATAAACAAGGTGCTTTGGCTATGGTAAATAAACGCTTACCTGAACTCGCTATTCTGGATATAGGTTTGGGAGATGATGTTGAAGCGGGTTTTGATTTATGCCGGGAAATCCGTTCACTTTCCCGCACATTACCGATTATCTTTCTGACAGCACGCGATTCTGATTTCGATACGATTTCGGGTTTACGCTTGGGCGCTGACGATTACCTCAGTAAAGATACCAGCATGCCGCATATTCTTGCTCGTATAGCAGCGCTGTTTCGACGAATACAAGCGTTACAAACTACAACAGAGTCTGAGCTAATCAGGCATGAGCAATTGATGATAGATGCGCAACGTTTTCAGGTTGAATGGAATGGTAATACTGTTGATTTAAGTTTAACCGAATTCTGGATGGTACATTCGTTGGCAAAAAGAGTAGGTCATGTAAAAAACAGGGAACAACTCATGGGAGATTCTAAGATATTTGTTGATGACGGAACGATCACCTCTCATATAAAACGAATACGTAAAAAATTTAAAGAATTGGATGAAACTTTCGATCACATAGAGACTGTATACGGAATAGGCTATAGATGGAAAATTTAAGTTTTATTAATTTGCCACAGAGATCACAGAGAAAAACATTATAATAAATATGTATTATGTAATAAAAAAATCAACATTATTTTTTATTTCTCTGTGTTCTCTTTTTCCTCGGTCGTTGTTCCCGACGCGACTCTACCACCTACGTCCATGTAGGCGTCTGTGGCTTTAATTGATTATTTATGAGTAATGCAAAAATAAAATTTTCCTTGCGCAGTAAGTTAATGCTTCTGTCTATTGCGGTGCTAATCATTCCATATATGGGGTTTGATTATTTGCGTCAAATGGAATCCTACCTGAGGGATGCTCTGCAAGCATCCCTGGTAGATACAGCTTATGCTGTTGCTGGATCGCTAAATGATAAACCCCGTTTATTTAATACAAGCTTTAGTGAAGATAGAAAAGTGTTATATGTGCATCGGTTGAATAATGTCGTCCAGCTTGATGGATATACTGATGATTGGGAATCTTATATTGATTGGTCTGATACGTATCATCCTGATTCATCATCAAATCTTGATAATTTTAAATTAATAATTAGTAAGGATGAACATTACTATTATGTGTTAATACAAGTTACAGATGATGAATTGGTTTATTCTACTCTGGATCAATCAGATAATATCAGTGGCGACCATTTCGTTGTGGTTTATCGTGACAAATATCAGCGATTACAAAAAGATTATTTCGCACTAAGTAGCCCTGGACTAATCCGGCCTTTCCGATTCGAAGAAGGTTTAGATGCCTACGGTGTAGAGACACGGTTAAAAAAGAATTTAACCAATACTTCTGCAGTATGGCAAACAACCGAGATTGGCTATAACCTTGAAATAAAGATTCCGGCATATTTAATTGGAGAACGACTTGGTTTTATTTTTAATGATATAGACCACACAAAAAATAGTTCGATCAGTACTTATGGTAGAACTGTTTACGATGAACCTGGAAGAGTAATAAGTTCATCAAGAAGAATTGAAACAATAATTTATACGCAAGGTCGTAGTGAAGGGCGGCGTATCTGGGTGCTTGATAAAGCTGGGCAAGTGCTTGCAAGTGATGGAAGTCTGAGGCGTGTGTTTCCTGATAATGCCTTTAATATTATATATACCTTGTTGTTACCCCCTGCCCATGATTATTTTAAGGATGATTTGGCTGGTGCATCCCGTTTGCAAGGTGATGAAATAAAAGATGCATTATCCGGTAACACTCAAACACGCTGGCGTTCTTCGCCAGATGGGAAAGCAGTCATTGTTTCTGCAGCAACACCAGTCTGGTTTGATAATAAAGTTATCGGTGCTGTTGTTATTGAAGAGACAACGAATAATATTCAGATCATGCAACGACAGGTATTAGCAGGTTTATTTAATAAAACTCTATTGATATTTTTCGTTATTGTATTTTTACTTTTACTGTTCGCAAGTCGATTATCTTCTCGCCTTATTAAGCTTAATAGGGAAGCAACCGATGCCATAGATGAATATGGAAAAGTAAAAGGCAATATTACGATGACTCATTCCAGTGATGAAATTGGTGAGTTGTCCCGAAGTTTCGGTAGTATGCTGGAAAGATTACAACAATATCATATTTACCTTGAAGGTATGGTTGGTCAATTATCACACGAGCTTCGTACACCAATGGCCATTGTTAAATCGTCATTAGATCGGTTACAGGATGAGCAAGATGAAGAAAGTAGAAAAGAGATATTGCAGGCAGCCGATACGGGCTTACATCGCTTGCAAACATTATTAACACGTTTAAGTGAAGCGGCGCGGATAGAGCAGGCACTGCAGGAAGCTGATAAACAAAAAGAAAATCTAAATGAATTTTTGAAACAATGTCTTGATGGTTACCAATTAGCTTATCCTGATCAAGCATTTAAATTAGCCATCCCTGATACAAATCTGAATATGAATATAAATAGAGATTTGTTCTTTCAAATGCTGGATAAGCTAATTAGTAATGCGGTTGATTTTTCTTATCCTGATAAAGAGATAAAAATTAATTTAGTCAATAAGTCTGATGCAATAACGGTTCAAATTATTAATTTTGGCCCTCGTTTATCAAATAATATGCTTGATGAATTATTTAATTCAATGGTGTCTGTACGTAGTGAGCGAACTGATGCAGGTCCGCATTTGGGATTAGGACTTTTCGTTGCAAAGTTAATTGCTGAATTTCATGGAGGAAAAATTTCAGCAAGCAATTTGAAAGATGAAGAGGGTGTTTGCATCAACATTACATTCTAGTCTTACCATAATTTTATTTTTTCTTCTGTCTTCGCATCAAGTGGTCGAGCGATTAAGCCTGTTTGTGTAAGGGATATTGAATATGATGCATTGTTCAGCATGGGTAAATAAGCGGCACTACCATAATAAGTATCTATCCAGGGCAACCATTTTTTATAATCATTAATTAATTTCCAGTAATCAACTTCATCTTTATCAGTCAGCGCATAGACTGTCCGGCTTTTTTCCCGTTCTTCTTCAATATCGCTATAGCGCCCACTGATTCTTTCCAGACGGTATTGAGCATTTAGCCCCAGAATTTGTGCCCAACCTTGCCACTTAATAATACGGGCATCTATTTGCCATTCATCGCCATTAATTATGTACGTCTCAACCTTATTATCATTCGGATATAAAATATCAGCTTGAAATCGTTGTTCTTCAAGTTGTTTAAACCTCAATTCAGCAATAGCCTGTTCAAAGGTAAGGCGATCATAACTGACTAAATTTATGGCAATGGAGAGAGACAATAGTCCAGCAAGACAGAGAGATAATGCAGACAAGATTTGGATGCTTGCTGTCAGAGATTTTCCGCGTAAAAAGCGTCTGCTAGCTAGTATAAAAAATATCAGGCTTAAAAACAGCAGTATAGCTATGACCGACAGGATCCGGTAATCCAGATTCAAGGCGTTTTCAGGCTTGAATAGTTCGCTTAACATTATTTTAAAAAGGTCTGATCCTTATATTGCAGGGGAAAAATGACGGCTCATTTATCGTCTGTCTGGCTGACAATCCAAGCTTATCATGTAATACTCAACCATAGCTGAAATCCTGAAAAATTCAGTCTAAAATATAACGGAATATTAGTTTGGATAGACCAAATACCTAAATAATCATAAAAATAGACAATGTCAGAAACGAACGAACAGCTCCGAAAGCGGATTGAAGAGCTAATACCTATCAATGAATTATCTCCAAACCTCCAGAATAAATTGCTGGAACGTGCGAAAATATTAGACGTTAAAAAATCGAGATCTCTTTTTAAGCAGGGCGATAAGGATGATTATTCATATTATCTGCTTAATGGGGAAGTTGAGTTACATCAAAACAAACAACTCAATAGTGTTATTGCTGCTGACAGTGACCGCGCTATATATGCGCTTGCACAATTACAACCACGGCAATTTTCTGTAAAAGCCAAAACAGATATTAAAATCTTGCTTATTGAGCGAAACCAGCTTGACCAACTTATGTTGCTTGCGCAAGAAAGTACACTAAATCCAGCTACGAATTCTGGTGGAACCATAATCGAAGTCGACGAAGTTGATGGTGTTGATGATGATACTGATTGGATGACGACCATGCTGCAATCGGAATTATTTTCTCGTATTCCAACAGCTAATATTCATCAGTTATTTGCCTTGCTTGAGGAAATTGAATTTAAAGCAGGTGATGTTGTTATTAAACAAGGTGACCCGGGCGAACATTATTACATTGTCTCTAGCGGTCGCTGTGCTGTATCCCGTAAACCATCACCACAAAGTAAAGACGTTAAACTAGCCGAACTTAAAGTAGGAGACAGTTTTGGCGAAGAGGCTTTGATTTCTGAATCAACACGTAATGCCACGGTTACAATGGTCACTGATGGTGTCTTGATGCAATTGGCTAAAGATACGTTTGTTGAATTGGTGAAAAACCCAACTTTACAGTCATTAAAATTTGATGAAGCTGAAGCATTGGTTAATGAAGGTAGTGCAAAGTGGTTAGATGTTCGATTTCCAAATGAACATCAGGAATCATCAATCGAAGGTAGTATTAATTACCCGCTAAATTCATTGCGATTGCAAATCGATAAGTTTGATAGTTCACTAATATATATTCTTTATTGTGATACTGGCGGTCGTAGTTCAACAGGTACATTTCTATTAGCAGAGCGAGGCTTCGATGTAACGTACCTTGACGGTGGCTTAGTCAACAATCCGGAAGCAGTAGGTGTGCAAACAGTTGTTCCTGAGACCCCAGAGCCGGCAAAACAACCAAAGAAAGTTGAAGCCGAACATGTTGAAGCCCGTGTTGAAAAATTGAATGCTGAACTTGAAACAACACAAATCAGGATGGATAAGGCAAAAGAAGAAACTGTTGATGCAGATGCTAAAAAACAAAAAGAAGCTGAAGAAAATAAAAAGAAATTAGCAGAAGCAAAGAAAAAATTAGAAGCACAGAAAAAGGTAGCTGAAGCAGAGGCAAAAAAGAAAGCAAAGCAGGAAGAAGATAGACTGAAAAAATTGCAAGCAGACTCTGATAAGCAAATGCAGGAAGAAAAGAAGAAGCTTGAAGAGATCTATAATCAAAATGCTAAGGATATGGAAAAGTTGCAGAAGGCGAAGGAGGCGGCTGAAGAAAATATACGTAAGGAACGTGAAGCATTAGAAAAACAAGCAGAAGAAGCGAAAAAACAAATAGAAGAAGCAAAACGTCTTAAGCAGGAAGCTGACGAGGCGGCTAAAAAACAACTTGAAGCAGTTGAAGCATCGAAGAAGAAACTTGAAGAAGACGCGGAAAATAAACGTTTGCAAGAAGAAGAACGTGAACATCAATTGCAGGTTGAAGCCAAAGCCAAAATTGACGAAGAACGCAAAATAATGGCCGAGCAATATGAACGTAATTCTAAAGAACTTGAAGAATTAAAACGTCTAAAAGAAGAGGCAGAAGCAGCCAAATTAGAAGCTAAGCAAGAAGCCCAAAAAATGATAGACGAATATAAACAGTCGCACGATAAGACACATGCGGAAGAAGAAGCGAAATTAAAGGCTGAGCGTCTAAAACTGGAAGAAGAAGCAAAAGGCATTCAAGAGGCAATGAAGCAAATTCAGATAGCCAAGTTGGAAGCTGAGAAGATTAAGGAAGAAGCATTAAATCAAGCAAAAGTATTGAAAGAGAAGCAAATGGAATCGACCAATACTAAGGAACAGCGTGCAAAACTTGAAACAGAAATTAAAGTTGTTGAAGAAAAGGTCGTTGAAGCTGAACGTGATATAGAAGATGCAGTACACAGAGAAAAATTAACTGAATCAGCCCAGCAAGTTAATGAATCTGATCTGAATAAGAAGAAAAAACAAGAAGAGGCATTCCGTGCCCAGATAGAAGGAGATTTAGAAGAATTTGAAGATGCGCAACAAGAAGAGGCAGCTTCTATTACTCAAGTTCAGATGCAGACGGATATGATGAAACGTATTAAACAAAAAGCGGCTGAAGCAAAAATGAATGCGGCATCCGCAGATAAAAATTTACTAAATGACATATCAAAACAACTTGGCAGTGACTGATTCAGTATTGCCTTGTTTTACCTTTTAGTCTTTAAAAATATTTTTTCATATTAATAATCAGTAAGGAGTATTAAAAATGAGTGATCGTATCGTGATGCGTGTTGGCGAAGCTTTGGTTGCCGGTGGCCCCCCTGGAACAGCTGCAGAACCAGAAATTGTGATTGGTGAACTTGATGGGCCAGTAGGAAATGCTTTTGCCACATTGATTGGTGATCAGGTTAAAGGACATTCACGGGTATTGGCTATCATGAATACGGATATCATGGTTAGGCCTGCAACATTAATGGTAAGTAAAGTTACGGTAAATAAAGAGCGATATACCAATATTCTTATGGGAACAGTTCAAGGCGCAACAGCAAATGGTGTGCTTGATGCAGTTCGAAATGGTGATATTCCGAAAGAGAAAGCAAATGAACTGGGTATTATTGTTTCAGTTTGGTTAAATCCACTTGTCGCTAAAGCTGATGATTTGGATCATAAAATATTATTTGATATCCATCGTAAGGCAACTGCCATGGCGATTCATAAAGCTATGAATAATGAACCGGATATAGACTGGTTGTTGGAAAATCAGGAAGATATCATTCACAAATATTATCAAATGGGACTGGATGGCAAAATTTGAAAATAGCTCTGCTCAGGTTATGACAATTGTAAATTATTTGAAATCAGGTTTTTTTATTAGCCTGTTAATATTCTCATCGATTGTTACAGCAGATGAAAATGAGATTTACCCACTTGTAAATAGTAATACAGTTTTATCTCCTGAGTATTTATCCTCGACATATCACCGCGTTGATTCGGTAGATATTAATAATGATTTTTATCGTTTCGTTGTTGAATCAGATATTGGGCATTATGAAATTCATTCACTCGCTTTATTAAAAAAGCGAGTGAATGAAATTAAAACAATCTCACGTGCTATTAATACATATGAACAGCAGGATGATGAATTTTCAGGTGAGTTGCGTAGTCAACTTAAAGTTACTGGCAACTCTGCAGTGGATATGCTTACTTCACCATTTAGCACGGCATCGAGTTTAGCAGATCAATTAGCCGGTAATTTCAATGCGACACTCGCTGGTGAAGATCCCTATATCGATCAGTCAAGCAGACGGCACTCTTATGAGCCGAAAGATCAAACAACGGCAACACATAAACGCAATATTGCATTTCAATTGGGGCTGGATCTGTATACCAGCAATATGAAAGTTCAGTCATTTCTTAATACAGTCGCAAATGCCCGATCTTCAGGCCGGATATCAGCCGGCATTGGTTTAAGTAATGATATTACTAATAGAGCAAATGTTGATGAAATAGATTTTAAAATAAAATATTTAATGAAAAATAGAACACTTGCCGAATTAAATAATCATAATGGTGATTGGCTTTCCGGAATCGGTATAAGTGCAACACTAATTAATAAGTTCATTGAACATCCGATATTATCACCAACAAATAAAACAGTTATTGCGGCATATTTGTCAAAGCTTGAAAATGTATCAAGATTGGACAGTTTCATAGAGCTGGTGTTAAGTGCTAATGATGAAGTGAAGGCATCAATATTCGAGCGATTAAGTAAGATACTATGGCGTTATCATAATAAAATAGAAAATTTTACTGCTTTTTATAATTATAAAGGCCAGGCAGCTGTTATTACTGATTCACGCAGGATCGTATTTTTTGATTATTCAGATTTACTCATTTGGTCAGAAATTAAAAAAAATCAATATGAGGAATCTGCAAAACATGCAAAAAAATCGGGTTACAAAGGTTGGGAAGTAGTTAGCTTTGGTAAAATCTCTTCATTAGCCAGTCAAAAGATGAACGAATTGGCATTCAATCAACAAATAAATTCTCTGAGTAATTTTTAAAACTGGAAGGTGGGTTTATCTTAAATCCTGTATTTGTTTTTTTAATTTGTCATGTCTATTGTTTTGAAGGTTTAAAAGTAAAGTTCTTATATTTTTAATGTGCTTCATGTAGATCGTAAGTAATCCGATCTCAATGGGTGTTTTTGCATTACCAATTGCACGAATTCTTTCTTCGTAATAATTTAAATCATTAAGCAATATCTCTTCGTTATCATCGAGCATTTTTTCATAATGAAAAATTTCCCAAAGTAACGCTTTTTCTTTTTTATCTATTGCTAGTAATTCACCTGTAGACACAAAGTTTCTCCTAAATAGTATTAGCTTAGGTAGCGCAAGCACTGTGCCAATGAAGTATGAACTTATAAAATAGCTATTAAATCAAATAGATAGATGTTATTTGTCGGCTATCTTAATAAAGATTTTATGTCTATATTTAATGTTTTCGTCGTTTAAAAACGACGAATATTATTAATGTGCAGGTTATCTTTATTCATAATTTTTAAATATAAAAATAAATAGAATAAAAGCGCTTAATCTTGTGAGCATGTTCACAGATTATGCGTTCAAAGCTGTAAACAGATAGATAAATAGCCTACATATAAGGTTGAAAATAAAACGGTAATACATGGAATACACAGGCATTTATGGCGACACAATCCGATATTGAATTAATTAAAGTTTTAAAATCACTTGTTCCGATAAGTAACTTATCGAAAGATTCTATTGCCTTAATCGCTGCCAATTCAAATGTGCAAGCGTTTGCCAAAGATTACATTGTGTTTAATGAAGGTGATAATGATGAATATGCCTATTATTTACTGGATGGTGAGTTAGAACTTATATCAACAAATAGTACAAACTTTCATATTGTTTCTGCAACAGACGATGCGCGCTATCCATTAGCACAATTTCAGCCACGACAATACACGGCAAAAGCAGTAACAGATTCTCTGTTATTAATTCTTAATAGAACTTTTCTCGATTCATTGTTAGTCGGAAATAAAAACGATACCCCATCTATGAATAATGGTGTTGAAGTAAATGATATTGATAATGGAGATACTGATGACTGGATGAGTCGAATCTTACAGTCTCCGCTTTACATTAATATTTCAGTTGAAAATATTCAGAAGATATTTTCAAAAATTGAATCACTTGATGTAAAGAAAGGTGATGTCATTATTAACCAGGGTGATAATGGTGATTACTATTATATTATTCAAGTTGGTCGTTGCCGCATCAGCAGAAAACCAACACCATCATCACAAGATATTAATCTTGCCGAATTAAGAGAAGGTGATGCATTTGGTGAAGAATCTATTATTGCAAATTTAAAACGAAATGCTTCTGTTACTATGACAACAGATGGTCGTTTAATGCGACTAAATAAAAACGATTTCAAAGAATTAATTCTTAACCCGATATTGCAGGAAATTGATTTTGAATCAGCGCAGGATACAGTAAACAAAGGTGCTGTTTGGCTGGATGTTCGTTATCCAGATGAATATCAGGATTACGCCATAGAAGGTAGTTTGAACATTCCATTAAATGTACTTCGTCTTCAGATAGACAAGCTGGATAATTCAACACAGTACATTACCTGTTGTGATTCGACATCACGAAGCTCTATTGCGGCCTATGTTCTAGCGCAACATGGTTATGATGTACTTCATTTAAACAAAGGATTAAAAGACCTTCTGCGAGATGAAGATATAGAACAAATTGAAATGAACACACAATTTGAAAAAGCGGACTCTGCAAACGTAGTACCTTTTAAAAACAATCAGGTTTCAAAAAATGATGAACATGTTTTGCACAGTACATTTCATGATGAGATAAAAAGTTTACGTGAAGAATTTGAGGTTATTCGCAAACAATTTCAGGAAATAGAACACGTGAAAGACATTGCTTCAAATCTGGAGAAATCGGTTATTTCTACTACAGAAAAGAAGTTAAAGGTACAAAGGGAACGGATTAATTTACAGACACAGAGCGCGAATAAATTAATTCAGCAAGCGCAAAAAATGCAAACAGAATTAAAAGATGAGAAACGTTTAATAAATGAAAAAGTAGATAGGCATCGTCAGGAGCAAGAAAAAACAATGACACATATGCAGGATAATATTAATAAGCGTTTGTTAGAAGAAGAAAAGAAGATGCAAGCATTCTACACATGGAAAGATAGTGAGATTGAAAAAATAAAGGAACTAAAAAAATCTGCTGAAAAAGAATATCTTGCCAGAAAAATAGAGAATGAATTAAATAAAAATACTTATGAAGTATCAAATCAGAATGCATCATCTGGTTTCGTAGTACAGAACACGGAAGAAATGAATAGCGATCTGAAAGAATGGTTGGGTGTACAGGTGAAAAATGAATCATCACCGATTAATCAAGAAGTTCAGAATGAAAAACGGAAATTAATAGAACAAGTAAATGCTCGCTCGGAAGAATCAAAACAACGAGAAAAAGTTCATGATCAAACTCTTTCATCCGAAATAGATAACTTATTGAAAGGAGTCGAGAATTAATTAGAGGCTTTTAAGCTTTGGGCGTCACCATAATTCCCATACAGGAGTGAGTCCTTGCGGTATTTCTTTTAGCCTTCCTAGTTGTGCCCATGGCGTTTGTGCATTGTGAAAATCAGAGCCTAACGATGCTGCTATATTATAACGTTTGGCATAGTTTGTTGCTGTTACAATCTCGTTCTGATTATTATTACCCGTAACCACTTCAATCGCTTTACCTCCGATTTCCTTAAATTCTGAAATCAGTTTTCGTAATTTTGTTGCAGTCATTTTGTATCGTAATGGATGTGCTATTACAGCAACCCCACCAGCAATGCTTATGTTATTAATCGTTTCATCAAGACTTGGCCACACAGCAGAGACATAACCAGGTTTGTTTCTAACAAGAAAACGTTTAAAGACTTCTTCGTGACTTTTTGCATGACCATGATTAACCAAAAATTGGGCAAAGTGTTGTCGTGTTACTGTGCCGTTTCCTGCAATTTTCTTGGTGTTTTCATAGGCATTATCAATACCCACTTTTTTTAATTTTTCGCCAATCTTAATAGCACGTTGTTCTCGAAGTTGTTTAAGACGAATTGTGGCATCAATCATTGTTTTATTATCTGCTTTTATGTTAAGTCCGATAACATGAATCGTTTTATTGTCCCATAGTGTTGACAGCTCTATGCCATTAATTAAAGAAATGTTATGTTGAATAGCTGCAATATGTGCATCACCGAGACCGGAAACAGTATCGTGGTCAGTCAAGGCCAGTGTTTCTACGCCATTTTGTGCTGCTTTCTTAACAAGCTCAGCAGGCGTTAATTCACCATCTGATGCATTTGAATGCGCGTGTAAGTCGATAGTTGATTGATAAGGCATAACTAATCACGAAAGTTGATGTACTGTAAAGGCATATCAAATTTAGCCTCTTTTAATTCAGCTATTGTCTGTTGTAAATCATCTCGTTTTTTTCCGGTAATCCTTACCTGTTCTCCCTGAACCGCAGCTTTCGTTTTTAGTTTGCTGGTTTTTATCATTTTTACAATTTTTCTTGCCAGTTCTTTATCAACACCTTTTTTAATACTGATAATTTGCCGTGCTTCATTATTGTTCTCAAGGATGTCACCATATTCCAGACAGCGAATATCAATACTACGTTTTGTAATTTTTGTTTCAAGAATATCCTGAATTTGTTTCACCTGAAACTCAGAAGAAGAAATGATAGTCAGACTGTTATCCACTAGTTCTATTTTTGAATCAGTTCCCTTAAAATCAAAACGATTATTGATTTCCCGGTTCGCTTGGTCAATTGCGTTAGTCAACTCATGTTGATCGATTTCAGAAACAACATCAAATGAAGGCATGACTTTCTCCTGGCAATATATTAATGATTATTATCTTCTATGATTATACCATCAGGATGATCAAGCTGTATTGATTGTAGTCGGTGTCCAATTAAATAAGCTGAGCCACTATAGCGGTTATGTCCATCCAGACTGAATTCAAAATGATAATATCGATGAAATGCGAAACTTCCTGAAAAACTACGCCCCGGTTTTAATGATACCAAGGCAACAGTTTCATCCAGAAATTGATAATTAATATCCTGGCAATATCGACGTGCTCGTGACACAGCTGTTTCACGTGCACGTAAAGCATCTTGCCAAAACCAGATAGCAAGCGCCAATAATAATAGAAAAACAATCTCGCCCATTAGTTGGATAAGTAAGTTTTAAAGTAATCATTATAGCGTTCCTCAAAACCTTTTCCGGATTTAGAAAGGGTATAGATAGCAATACCTAATTCATTTGCCAGTGTGTGTGTTTTATCCGTTCCCAAAACCATGAAAGCCGTTGCCAGGGCATCGGCATGCATAGCTGATTTATCCAGTACAGTGACTGAAGCAAGATTATGATTAATGGGTTTTCCCGTAGCCGGATCGATTGTATGAGAATAACGAATACCCTTTTTCTCAAAATAATTTCGATAATCACCGGACGTAGCCATGGCAATATTATTCAGACTAACAATACGCTGAACCGAGCGTTCGAGCGACTTTGCCTGTTCAATTCCAATCTGCCAAGCTTCTCGATTAGCATTAATTCCTTTACCTATGAGTTCGCCGCCAATTTCTACCAGATAGTTTTGGAAACCCTGTCCATCGAGATAATTTGCGACTTTATCGACAGCAAAACCTTTGGCTATTCCTGATAGGTCGATATAACTATCGGGATCAGACTTTGAGATTTGATTTAATGGTTTATTAAAAAGAATCTTTTCATAACCACTATGTTGCTTTGTTGATTCTATAAGCTGGTCAGCAGGAATTTCTCGTGTAAAAGGATCCGGGCCAAACCCCCAAAGATTAACCAAAGGTCCGACCGTAATATCGAATGCACCTTTTGTCACGAAACTGACATTATTTGCATGTTCAATAACGAAATACAGATCTTTAGATAGATTTTGCCAGTCGCTAATTTTTGACTGGTTTAAAAGTGACAACTCTGAATCAGATAGATAGGTCGACATCGATTGATTAATGTCAGCAAGAATTTGTTCAATATTGGCATGTATTGTTTCTTTTTCGAGAGTAATGTTTTGCGAGATAAGTTTGATGGAATAGGTCGTGCCCATAGTGAGACCGGTGATAGTAACTAATTTATCCGGTGCGCGTTGGCAGGCACTAATAATGCATATAAAGATAAGAATCGATAATAGAGTACGCATTAACAAGTGTGACTTATGTGAAACAGTTCTTTTTATTTGAGTAATGATGTTGAAAAAATATCCTATACCGGAAAATAGTGGCATATACATATAGTAACAAGAATAAGGTGTTAACGCTTTCAACTGTAATTGTTGTTGCCTATCTCGCTTCAAATTCTGATCTACTGAAACAATTGTCAATTCCCCATGTGACAGGGAATTTAAAGTCTTAACTTGAACGTCAGATAGATTTATCGCGCGAGGGGAGCAGTGAATGACACCAATATGGCGTCGGTGGAGAACGGGATATGCCGGATTTTATAAGTAAATTATTGATATTCAAACGTCAGGAATTATGGGTATAGACGTGATTAATGGGAAATTTCAAGCCAAAATGGCCAACTAAATGTTACACTAGCTTATCCAGTATGAATCATAGTAAGTTCATAAAGTAAGCGTTGAAAAAAACTGCTATGCTGACGGGTATTTATTATAACGATAAGTTTCAATAGTTAAGAGCATGAAGAGAAGGTATTTATTAAAAACTCTGGGTCTGGGCTGTGTCGGATTGGGTGTTGCCCCGGAAATATTGGCGAAGACTCTCCCCGGGTATTTTGCCGGTGTAAGTACATCCCCGGATGATGAACTCAAAGACTACCTGCATAAAATACAGAACTTTAATCTTCCACACAGCTCTGACGTTCAGATAGACAGTAGCCTCTATGAGACATTCGTGTCGACAGTTATGCGACTGAGACGTCTTCAGAAACTGGTTGGTCACGGCAATTTTAATATATTGAATTTCCCTGATGGACTAGCACTAGCCCGTAATTATTCTAAAGTTGGCAAATTTACCAAATCAGAACTCGGTTTTCTGGAGACAATTTTCTATGAAGATGGGCAACGATACGGCTTTTTAGGGCAAAAACCGCTAAAAGAAATTACCGATCAGGTAAAAAAGAAAGATGTTATTAAAATTCCCTATAGCGGGAATTTTCTATATAAGGATCGTTCAGTTGAAATATTTGAAGAGATAAAAAAGGAACTGGGAGATCAAGTTGTCCTGACCTCTGGTATCCGTGGCGTGATGAAACAGTTCTTGTTGTTTTTAAATAAAGTGCATAGCAGTGAAGGTAATCTATCTCTTGCTTCCCGATCACTGGCACCTCCCGGATATTCCTTTCACGGTAATGGTGATTTTGATGTAGGACAAGCAGGCTATGGTAAATTAAATTTTACCGGACGTTTCACGGAAACAGAGGTATATAAAAGACTTTCTGAACTGGGCTATCTACAATTGCGCTATCCACAGGATAACCAGTTAGGCGTACGTTACGAACCCTGGCACATCAAGATTAATGTGGATGTCTGATTGGCTTGGGGTATAAAACGTAGTACTCCACTAATGATTCAAGTGCTCTGACCCCTTGATACCTTGCTTGATACCTTCCCGTTTATTGAAACATAATGTTTTTCTAACCCGGCGTCGGGTTAAGATTCTTGTTAGAAGGTATTTTCATTATTAATTTAAAACTGAATTAAGTTTGTTTCTATTTTTCTTTGCTTCTTGAGGGCTAGCAGAATATATAACAAGAAAAGTACCTCTAGAAGATACTGAAAAATCATGTGGAATATTTTCTGACTCTAACCATAATGCCACATTATTAATATCTTCCTGATTAGTTAGCATCTCTGCTACTCCGCGATAAAAAGTATTTACTTGGTTTTCAAATTTAGAATAATTTTCACCTTCCCACATTAATGTGTCCATGCAAATTAGGTTCTGATCATTAATATGGAATTCAGTATTATTTTCTTTTAGTTGGTAAATATATGCTTTTTCGTGAGTTTCATCTCCCAAATTTCTACAAGTAGTACTTGTTTGAGTACACCCGACAATTACTTGAAGGAATGTAAGGGTCAGCAATATTCGTAATAACATCATTCAATGCCTTCTAACAGTTTATTTTACGGCCATGGCCATGTTATTTTTATGCCCACTTTGGCTGGTTAGCGGGAGCTAAATCAGATAATACGAATCTTTTGCTTTGGAATCGACATCAGACCATTATATTACTCTAATGCGACTGCCTAACGCCATAGAGTTTAGAGTATAGTCCATCTTGTGAGAGTAGTTCTCCATGGGTCCCTTGTTCGCCGATGGTGCCTGCTTCGAACACATAAACATGATTAGCCTGTTTAATGGCGCTTAGCCTATGTGCAACTATGATGGTTGTTTTGTCTTTTAGGAAATCGGCAAGCGCAGTGTGTAGATGATATTCCGTTTCTGCATCTAATGCCGATGTTGCTTCGTCAAGAATGACAACGTTGGGTTCGCTTAATACCATACGTGCAATTGCCAATCGTTGGCGTTGTCCGCCAGATAATCTTATTCCTTGTCTGCCAACAATCGTATCTAGTTTATTCGGTAATTGTTCTACGGTTTCCTCTAATTGTGCAATCTCAAGCGCATGCCATAAATCTTTATCTTCGAGTTCGCGACCCAGTGTTAAATTAATTCTGACACTATCGTTAAACAGTGCCGGGTTTTGTAAAACGGTAGCAACATGTTCACGTACTACATCGAGTCCGATTTGTGTGACCGGCACGCCATCGTAAAATATATTGCCGCTCTTGGCGGGATATAAGCCAATTAACACTTGAACCAGAGTAGATTTGCCACCACCACTTGCTCCAACGAGCGCTACTTTTTCTCCGGGATCAATTTTAAGGTTAATGCCGTTTAATACATCGTCGCTATCATCACCATGGCCATAGGCAAAATGAAGATCAGAAATGGTAATGCCGACGGTATTTTTATTTTCAAATGGATTAGCAATATGTGGATAGTCTGGTTCCAGTTGCAGTTTTAATAATTCATTAATACGTCCGAGTGCGGCCTTGGCATTATAAAAAGCATATTGAATATTTAATATTTCCTGTACCGGTGCCATCATGAACCAGAGGTAACCAAAAACGGCAAACATCTGACCAATGCTCAAGCCGGAATAGATAACCATAATCATGGCAACAGCGCGGAAAATATCAAAACCAAACAGAAATATGACAAAACTCAAGCGACCTGCTGTATCGCTTTTCCATGCGAAAGCAATACCATGATTTTTTACTTCTCTGGCTTGTTCAATGATGCGTTGAAGATAATGCTTTTCTCTATTACTGGCGCGGATCTGATGAATGGAGTCGAGTGTTTCAACAAGAGATTGTTGAAATAGAGCAAAAGCCGAGTTTTCGTTTTTCTTCAGTTCTTTAACACGTTTGCCCAATATTGTAGTGAAATAAATTACGATGGGGTTGGCAAACAGAATTAACAATGCAATCTGCCAATGCATAATAAGTAAGATAATAGCAACACCGATGATCGTCAGGACAGCGATTAATAATTTACTGACTGTACTACCGACAAATTCATCAACAGTAGCAAGATCAGTGACGAAATAAGATGCTACCGTCCCACTTCCCAATATTTCGTATTCAGACATTGATACACTGCTTAATCGCAATAGCAGTGTACGACGAATAAGAAAAATCACATCTTTAGCAATAATAGTGAATTGTCTTGTTTGAAACACATTCAGAACCAATGCAGAAAGACGCAAAAACAAAGTAATAACAAGAATAGCTAAAATATAGAGTACCGGGCCGTGCCATGACGATGGTGTAATACTGTTTATGGAGTTAACAACAATATCCGGTTTGTTTAACAGTACTTCATCAACTAATAGCGGCAACAACAAGGGCACAGGTACACTTGCCAATGTAGCAATAACGGCAATGATATTGGCCAATATCAATTGATGTTTATGTTGCCTGGCAATATTAAGAATATATTGCCAGTTATATTCTTCTACTTTTTCATTGCTGCTAACTTTCTCAGTCGCTGCTTGTTCTGTATTTATTATTGCGGACATATTTAATATATTAAAGGGTATCTATGGTCTTTGCCAAACGAGTGGCGGCTCTTCCATCAACGATGCTTGTTCTCGTAAACTAAGTATGTGTTCTTCCCAATAATTTTGCGTATTAAAAAAGGGGAATGCAATCGGGAAAGCCGGATCTTGCCAACGTTGTGCCAACCATGCTGCATAGTGAATCAGTCGTAAGGTTCTGAGTGCTTCAATCAAATGTAACTCACGCGCAGTAAAGTCGCGAAACTCAGTATAGCCTTCCATAAAATCATTCAGTCTTGCGGTCATGTACTGTCGGTCACCCGATAAGAACATCCAGATATCTTGTACTGCAGGACCAGTTCGTGAATCATCAAAATCGACGATATAGAATTTATCATCACGAGTTAATATATTACCTTGATGACAATCGCCATGTAATCTTAAACTTTTATAACTGCCAGCTTGTTCGAAGCAGGCTTTAATTCTGCTAATCAGATCATCGGTTAATGTTGAGTAAGCAATTTCCAAATCCTTGGGGATGAAATTATTTTCTGTAATATATTTTATTGGTTTTATAACAAAATCCTCGATACTGATATCGGGTCTTTCTACAAACAATTTTGTTTCACCGATATTATGTAGTTGCGCCAGTATTCGACCGAGCTGCAACAAGTGATCGGGATTATCCAATTCAGGCGCATAGCCACCAAAACGCGGATAAAGTGAAAAACGATAGCCTTCAAAATTGAATATGGTTTCGTTATTTATAGCTAAAGGGGCGACGACTGGTAAATCAGCATTAGCTAATTCCAATGTGAACTGATGTTCCTCTCTGATCATTTCGTCCGTCCAGCGAGCCGGTCGGTAGAATTTGGCTATAATAGGCTGTTCATCTTCAATTCCTACTTGATAAACTCTGTTTTCATAGCTATTAAGCGCAAGAATTCGCTTATCAGAGATATAATCCAATGACTCAATCGCATTAATGATTGTATTCGGTATAAGCTGGCTATAATTATAGATACTGTTATCTTCTGGCATGATGTGAGTTTATACCCATGGTAATAGTAAAACTACTATACAAAACAGAGTGATACAGGCTAATCTTTACCAGATGATGGACGGTATAAAGGAATAATGACTGTATGAGTTCTCAGTTATCTTCATTAACGAACGATGCCAATGCGGGTGATATTGATGCCCAGCTGCAACTCGCTGATCTATATGAACATGGTTTTGGTGTTCCGTTAGATCAGGGACAGGCTGCGTATTGGTATCGAAAAGCAGCGGAACAAGATTCAGGTAAGGCGCAGTCGCTTCTTGGTCAAATGTATATGCGTGGCATAGGTGTGCCCGAAGATCATAAACAAGCGGCGCAATGGCTAAAAAAATCAGCACAAAAAGGTGATGCAACTGCGCAGGTTAATCTGGCCTGGTGTTACCAACATGGTCTTGGTGTAGAAAAGAACTATGAACAGGCATTTGATTGGTATCTTAAATCAGCTGAGCTTGGTCATGCTGGCGCGCGTTACAATTTAGCTTATATGTATTCTAAAGGTATTGGTACATCAGGAAATGTTGTTGAAGCTTTAAGGTGGTATCTACTGGCTGCTGAACAGGGACATATGAAAGCGCAACTTAATGTTGGTTTAATGCTTGCTCAAGGTCAGGGTACGGAAGTAAATGAAAAAGAGGCCGCCCATTGGTATCAGGAAGCAGCTAATCAGGGTTATGCCAAGGCACAATACAATCTTGCATTATTGTACGGAGGTGGTGTTGGTGTTTCACAGGATGATGAAGAAGCCTTTAAATGGCATCAACTTGCAGCAAAACAAGGTTATGCACGCGCCCAGTTTAATATGGGGCTATTTTATATAAATGGTTTAGGCGTTCCCCAAGATTACGCTGCGGCTGAAAAATGTTTTATAGCAGCTGCAAAACAATCTTACGCCAAAGCGAATTATCAACTTGGAAAACTTCACGCCTTTGGATTAGGGCTGCCTATTAATGAGATAGAAGCAGTTAAATGGTATCGCAAGGCAGCAGAAGCAGGCTATAACAAAGCACAGTATCGTTTGGGACATCTTTATGTTTCCGGGCATGGCGTGGAAAAAGATGAAGCCATCGCCAGCTCATGGTTTGAAAAGGCGGCCAGACAGGGTTATCAAAAATCACAACATATGCTTGGCGTGCGTTATGTAAAAGGTTTAGGTGTTAAAAGAGACTTTATCCGAGCTTACGCATGGCTACTCTTGGCGAATGATTCAGGTAATAAACATGTAAGCGAAGCATTAACTCGAGTGCGTGGTAAATTATCTGAAGGACAAGTATCAGAAGCAGAAGTGCTTACCAGTGAATATAGCCAAGCTTATGAAAGAAGGATTAGTCAGCTTACGACGTAAGATTTTAGAGTTTACTAACAGGCACAAAATCACTCATAGTACTGGCCGGGAAGTATTTTGACTCCAAACCGTCGCTTTATTTTTCGATCATTTCTCTCCTTATGTCGTGATACATTGATACTAAAACAAAATTTATACTTAATAAATATAATAATATCAATAAGTTATATTCCATTTTAATAATCGCACTAGAATAATACATTGACTTATGTACCATATGTGGTACATTTAATCATGAAAAGGATAACTTTTGTTTTTTATGAAACACGGAATGGCAAACTACCTGTAAGAGACTGGTTGCTAAAGCTTAGTAAGGATGATCGTAAACGAGTTGGAGTTGATTTAGCAACGGTAGAGTATGGCTGGCCTGTAGGGATGCCGATTTGTAAATCACTGGGTTCAGGTTTATGGGAAGTGAGAACAAACATCTCTGATAAAAGAATTTCACGGGTTTTATTTTGTATTCATGACGATTCATTATGGGCATTACATGGGTTCGTTAAGAAAACGCAAAAAACACCAAAGTCTGATATAGAACTAGCGATCAAAAGAATGAAGGAAATTATAAAATGAGTAAAAAAACAAAGAAGCCATATACGCTTAGTAACTTTCTTGAAGAACAAGGTATTTCTGAAGAAGTAAATACCATTGCGATTAAACGTGTTATTGCCTGGCAAGTTGAAGAGGCTATGAAGGCAGAACATATTACAAAAAAAGCGATGGCTGAAAAAATGCACACTAGTAGAAGCCAGCTCGACCGATTACTTGATCCCAATTATACGTCAATCACACTTGATGTATTGGCTAAAGCAGCAAAAGCAGTCGGACGCGAATTGAAGCTTGAGCTTGCTTAGAATCATTAAAATAATTCAAAAGACTTCCCGGCGAAACAAAGGTTCTCATACCAAAAATATTTCACCAATATCAGAAGCTTAAATTTTTAGAATACAGGTGAGTTAATCTGTAATTTATCCAGTTCTAATGGTTTATCCAGTTTTTTCAGTATTTCTTCCTGTTGATGAAGACGCAATATATCGTAATAGCGTCTAATTCTTTTGACAAACTCAACTGGCTCATACCCTCTGGCATAACCGTGTTTGGTTTTTTCATACCATTTACTTTTGCTGAGTTTGGGCAAATGTTTTTCAACATCAATCCAGAGATTGGGATCATCACCCTGCGATTCGGTTATTATTCGAGCATCTTCCAGATGACCTAGACCGACATTGTATGCGGCTAACGTCATCCATGAACGATCAGGCTCAAAAATGCTCTCTGGTAAAGATTTTTTTAATATATTCAGGTATTTTGCGCCGCCGATAATACTTTGTTCAGCATCAAGACGATCTTTAACACCGACGCGTTTGGCCGTATCCTGAGTCAACATCATTAAACCTCTAACGCCGGTGTGCGAACGCGCCTCTGCATTCCAATGTGATTCCTGATAACTGATAGCCGCAAGCAAACGCTCATCGAATTCATGGTTTATGGCTGCATTTTTAAAGTAAGCGTTATAGTTTGGCAACTCGTTTTCTATTCGTTTTAAATAATAAAGAATGTCGACATAATCAAAAACATTGAGATGATGAAAATAGTTGCTATGTCTTTTTTCAAGTTGACCGCTTTGTTTATATGAATTAATAAAATTATCCGCTGAAATAGAAATGGATTTATCATCGTTGTTATTATAGGTAAGCCAGTGCGATGAATACTTTTTTGGCAAGGTAAAAGCAATTTTAATTTCAGGGTACAGATACCGATAGTAAGTATAGATATCGGCATTAATGATACTGAGTTTGAAATTATTCAGGTTTACTTGTTTCAGTACTTGACGGGTATTGCCATCAGGTAACTCAAGCCAAAATAGTGAGGGATAATCAACTTTAAGCTTAGATAATACCAATGCGGGTTTACTACCTTTTGCGACAATAACCGTACTTGGCGTGATTTCTTTGATTGATTTTGGCAATTTGTCGCTACGATGACCAATCACAACCCATTCATCTTCGTTATAGGCCGTACCATTCAGAATTTTATTGTCAGAGTAAGGCGGTGAATTACCAGCAATGCCTATATGAATTTTGCCTTGTTTTAACAGCGCGGCAACCTCACTGATGGTATTAGCCCTGATGATTTCGAGTTTTGCACCGATTGATGATGCATAAGCAGATATGATTTCGTAATCATAACCGCGAATTAGCGATTCATCGGGGAAATAAAGTGGTGGCGCCGCTATTAGAGCCACACGTAAACTTCCTCGAGACTGAATTCGCTCAAGCTGTGATAAGCCATCCGAGCAACCACTTAAGCCAGTTATAAGATAAAGGAGCAGAAGCTGGCACAATGTGTGCGTCAATTTATTGCCTATATGCTTCCCTGTATAATAGTTTGAGTATGTAGTCATGTTCACATTTTAAAGCAGTCTGGTATATGATTGGCAAAAGAATTTAAATAATACTAAAAAAATATTACACACGTGTTTCGTTCAATACAGATAATTTCAATTTTATTTTTAGTCAGTGGGCTCAATAATAGTTCTGCGGAGACCTTGCCCATAGAAAGTTATGATGAAATTGCCGTAAATACGTTTTGGAACGAGCTATATTCTCATGGCGGTTGGTCGTTATATTGCGGATATCGTTTTGATCCTGCCGCTAAATTAACAGAGGGACGTTTGTTCGTTATAGAACAAATCTACCCGGTAAGCTGGATGTTGAAACATATGAGTTGTGATAGTCGCCGCCAATGTCGACTTGATAAAAAATCACGATTTACCCGCATGGAAGCCGATATGCATAATCTGTATCCCGCCTGGCAAGAAGCCGATGTTGCACGACAAAATACGGTGTTTGGAATGATAAAAGGGGAAAGTTGGCGCTATGAAAAGTGCGATTTTGAACGTCATCTTGGAATAACCGAGCCCAGGCCAATAGCACGGGGTAATATTGCACGTTCGATTTTTTACATGCATACCGAATATGGTGTTCCTATAAACAGGAAAATGTTGAGTGAACTTAAACGCTGGAATCGACAAGACCCGCCAAGTAAGCAGGAAATTTTACGTAATAATATTATTGAGGAATTACAGGGAAATCGAAATCAATATATTGATAACCCGACGATGGCGGAGCAGTTGTCAAGCAAGTGGTTGGCTGAAGAATAATTTACTTAGTAGCTAGAACTAAAGAAAAGTACGCCTCTTCATCTTCGTAGTGGTCAGTAATTGAAAAGTTTGCTGTTGTTAACATTTCTTCAATGCCTGTATAAGTATATTTCTGACTAACCTCTGTCAGTATGTTATCACCTTGTTCAAAGCGTATGGATTCATCAAGCTCATTGAGCTGCACTTCTTGATCAGTATTTGAAATTAGTCGCATTTCAATTCGTTCTTTATCTGTGTCGAATATGGCGGAGTGAGTAAATTTATCAATGTTAAAATTTGCATTTAACTCTCTATTTAACACATGTAGTACATTCAGGTTGAATTCAGCAGTGATTCCCTGAGCATCGTTATAAGCAGCATGTAAAACGTCACTTTCTTTTACGCGGTCTACGCCGACCAAAAAGTGATCACCTTCACGCATTACTTTATAGAGTTCTTCAATAAAGGCTAAAGCTTCATGTGGTTCAAAATTTCCAATGGTACTGCCGAGAAATACATACAAGTGTGAACCATTAGCGATGGGTAAATTTCCCAGACCAGCATGATAATCCCCAAGTAGTGGTTTTAAATTGAGCCATTGATATTCTTGAGAAAGTTTTTGAGCCGATTCGATCAAGACTTCTTCGCATACATCGAATGGTGCGTAGGTACAGTTATGCGAGATATATTGGCAAGCATCGAATAAACGGCGTGTTTTTATTGAATAGCCACTGCCTAGTTCCAGAATTTGTTCGGGCCTGGTTTTATTAATGATATCGACGGCATATTTGGATAATAGTGTATTTTCAGTACGGGTTGGATAATACTCCGGGGTAGAACAAATTTGTTCAAAGAGTTCAGAGCCACGCTCATCATAAAAATATTTTGGTGGTAGACTTCGAGGAAGATTCAGCAAGCTTTCGCGCACATCATCAATTATATCTGGAACCAGTCGCGTGGGTATGACGGGGATACAGCGCGCTTCTTCCACTTCAGCGTATTTAGTCGATATTTGCATAAGACTCCCTGCCTGTAACGAGGAAAATTATTACTCTAACTAGAGCTACAAGGCTAACATTGTCAGTTTATAATGCCAATCTGACTTGTTAATGAATTATAGGTTCACATTAAATATATCTTAAAAGGGCAGTGCTAAATATAAATGGATAGCAGTCTCAGTAAATTGATAAGCGATGGTAGTACGGTTATCACGCCGACTCAGCGATTAAGTCGTCATCTCCGTTACCAATTTGCGACAGATCAAATAAAACAGGGTAATCAAGCCTGGCAGACGCCAGATTGCTTGCCGTGGACTGCATGGTGTAAACGGTGTTTTGAATCTCTCTCATTCCGTACTGAAGATAACAGGCTGTTGTTAAATAATCTTCAACAACAATGGTTGTGGCAGGAAATAATTAGTCATTCAAAATATAAAAATCAGTTATTACAAATGTCTGCAACAGCAAAACAGGCAGCGCAGGCTTATCAGTTAGCTAAGGAGTGGGCTGTTCCAATTTTCCCGAAAGAGGTCTACCTGCCAGAGGATGCATTTGCTTTTAAAAGTTGGGCTGATTCATACGAGCAACAAAAGCAAGAAAATCATTGGTTGGACGATGCAAGTTTGCCTGATTACATCGTGTCCCACATTGATAAACTCAAACCATCGTTAAATAAAATTATTTTCTATGATTTTGATCAACTTACTACACAACAACTTAAACTTAAACAAGCCTTGATTGATACTGGTGTTCAAGTTGAAGAACTCAATGTAGAAGATCGAAATCAATCAGTCAGTGTTAGTGAACAGGCAGATAAACAGTCTGAAATATTCTCAGCAGCATGTTGGGCAAAACAACATCTTGAAAAAAATACTAATGCGACTATTGGTATTGTTACTGCAAACCTAAGCGCAATACGCGATGAAGTGGAATATGGTTTTGCTTCAGTGTTAACGCCACAAAAATGGCTTGAACCGAGCGAATCAATTCAAAAGCCTTATTCAATATCATTAGGCAAGCCTTTATCAACTTACCCCTTAACTCATACGGCAATTAATTTACTTTCATTAGGTAAGCGTAAGGTTTCAATAAATACATTAAGTTCCTTATTGCATTCTCCGTTTATAACTGGTGCAACAGAAGAGGCGGCGGCGCGTGCAAAATTTGATGCAGCACTTAGACGCATAGGCGAACAGCAACTTGGTTTTAAAACGCTATATTGGATTGCAGATGTTCGATGTAAAGAATATGAGCAATGCGAGGAATTTATTCAGTTAGTGAAAACGTTTGAAATTTCATTTTTAAGTCATGCGAAGAAACAAAGTTTACGACTATGGGCAATCACTTTTTCAGAATGGTTGTCTGGATTTGGTTGGCCGGGCGAACGAAATTTAAATAGTAATGAACATCAGATTTTAACTGCATGGCAGTCTGCTTTAACTCAACTGGGTAGTCTGGATGGATTAAGCAAGCCAGTAAGTTTTAATACGGCTTTGTTTCAGCTAAATAGATTGCTGACAGACACTCATTTTCAACCGGAAACATCTGAAACACCGATACAAATACTGGGTATGACTGGTATAGCGGGGATGCAGTTTGATTTTCTCTGGGTTATGGGTATGCAAGATGATTGTTGGCCAGCATTAATGCCAGCGAATGCTTTTATCCCGATTGCCTGTCAACGTGAATTTAATATTCCAACGGCCAATGCTGATACTCAGCTGGGATTGGCAAAACATATTACTGAAAAATTATTAGTATCGGCAAAGGAAGTTGTATTTAGTTACGCCAATCAGGAAGGTGAACGACTTTGTCGACCTAGTCCGTTGATTAAGATTGCTGATGTTCGAGCTAATGAAAATAAAGAATATGATGATTATAAGAATATAATTCTCGCATCATCCAAAATAGAAACGTTTGTTGATATTAATGCACCGGAAATTCCCGTTGGTGAAACTGCGAATGGCGGTAGTTCATTATTTAAAGACCAATCAAGCTGTCCTTTTAAAGCCTTTGCGCGGCATCGTCTTCATGCTGAATCATTACAAGAAACAGATATAGGTTTAAGCGCTGCTGAACGAGGTAACTTAGTGCATCGTGCCTTGCAATATCTGTGGCAACGGTTAAAGAATTTAGAGAATCTGAAATATAAAACAGAGTTAGAATTGGAAAAATTAATTCACTCTGTCGTTCTTGAGGCGATTAAGCTACAGGTTTCCCAACAACCGGAAACGTTTACTGATCGTTTTACTGAATTGGAACAACAACGTCTTGAACAATTATTAAAACAATGGTTATTAATAGAACATGATCGTAGTGATTTTCAAGTTATCTCAACTGAAGAATGGAAAACGATTATTTTTGAAGATATCGAATTACATTTACGTGTTGATCGTGTCGATGAATTAGCTGATGGTCGTTGTGTCATTCTTGATTATAAAACAGGTATGGTTACAAAAAATGACTGGGAATCAGAAAATCCTGATGATCCACAACTTCCTTTATATGCTGTCACTAACGGGCAGCAAGTTGCAGCAATTGCCTTTGCAAGTTTAAAGCCCGGCAAACTAGGTTTTGTTGGTCAAGCTGATGCTGATGATATCTTACCGAGAGTGAAGCAAGATACAGATGTGTTATGGCAAGAAAAACTGGATAACTGGGAACAGATATTAATTCAGCTTGCGAATGATTTTCGCAAAGGAAAAGCCACAGTTGAACCCACTGTTACTGCATGTCGTTATTGTGATTTACATGCCTTATGTCGAATTCATGAACGTGTAGAGGATACCTCTGAAAATGCCTATTTTTAGCGATAGCTGCGTCAGCTCCGTGCTCGAAGACCCAAAGCAGCTACGCTGGGGCCAGCTTTCCTCATGTATTCACTTATACACTGCGGTTCTCCGCGCGGTGCTTTCTTGCTCTCACAAAAAATATTCAATTTTCAAAGGCATCATCGAAAATCTGAACGAAGAGGGACTTGTTGATGTCTAGTTCTATCGTTGATATTGAAGCAAGAACTAAAGCACTTGCCCCGGATCAATCATTTATTATTCAGGCGCCTGCTGGCTCGGGTAAAACCGGCTTGTTAATCCAGCGTTATTTAAAATTATTATCTTTAGTTGATGCACCGGAAGAAATTATAGCGATTACCTTTACGCGTAAGGCTGCTGCCGAGATGCAAAGTCGAATTCTGGATGCCTTAAATATGGCAACGGTTCTTTCTTCAGCTGAAATAGAATCTGACCACGATAAAACCACCTTCGAGTTAGCAAGCGCAGTATTAAAACGTGATCAGGAAAAGGGATGGCAGATATTAGAAAATCCAGGGCGATTACGTTTACAGACTATTGATTCACTCTGTGCTTCCTTAACAAAACAAATGCCAATGTTGGCCAAGCTAGGAACGCAACCAGAAACACTGGAAGACGCGGAACCATTGTATCAATTAGCGGCGATTAATACGCTGGCCGAACTTGAAAGTGGTGAAGGTTGGTCCGATGTGATTGCGAATCTTGTTTTTCATCTAGACAATGATTTGCCGCGCATTAAAAATTTGATTGTTGATATGTTAAGAAAACGCGATCAATGGCTAGCTTATGTTGTTCAGGAGCATGATCGTGATGATATGGAACAAGCTCTGACAAGATTGATTGAAGATCAGTTAAAGATTGTAAAAAAGATATTTCCAGATGAGTTTGAACATGAATTAGTTGAATTAATACAGTTTGCTGCAAGGCATCTGAATGAGACTGATTCTGATAATCCAATATCAATTTGTTTGTCACTATCATCAATTCCGGATAGTAAAGCGAGTTCATTAAATGACTGGCGTGGCATTAGTGAATTATTATTAACAAAGACAGGAACATGGCGAAAACAGTTTACTGTTAAGACGGGCTTCCCTCCAGCAAGTGGCAATAAACTTGAAGCGGATGAACGAACCAGTAAGAAAAAACAGATACAGGCATTATTAACTGAATTGCAAAAAGTTGATGGTCTGCAACATGCTTTAGCAGCAATTAGTAAATTACCTCCTGCAAAATATACCGATGCAGAATGGTTGATTGTGAATGCTCTTTGCGAATTATTGAAAATAGCGGCTATCCAATTACGATTGATTTTTGCTGAGCGAAATCAAATGGATTTTATTGGTATCGCAGCTTCAGCAGTGGAAGCATTGGGAACGGATGATACGCCAACAGAGTTGGCATTAAATATGGACTATCATATCAAACATCTTCTGGTTGATGAGTATCAGGATATTTCTGTTAATCAATACCGTTTATTACAGCGTTTAACGCGTGAATGGTCATTGGATGATGGACGTAGTCTGTTTTTGGTAGGTGATCCTATGCAATCAATTTACCGTTTCCGCGAAGCAGAAGTGGGATTGTTTATAAAAACGTTCCACGATAAATCATTAGGTAATATCCCGCTTGAAGCATTGCGTCTTAGTGTTAATTTTAGATCACAACAAAATCTGGTCGAATGGGTTAATGATAGTTTTAAAACAATCTTCCCGGAACAGGATGATGTAATTACCAGTGCTGTTTCCTATAGTGAAGCGGTAGCGTTTGATAAAACGGCATCGAGTAATAATGTAAAAATATATCCACAGTATAATCGAGCTCATATAAAAGAATCACAAACTATCGTCGATATAGTTAAGGAAATAAAACAGGAAAGCCCGGAAGAGAGTATTGCTATATTAGTTCGTAGTCGTTCTCATTTGGCTGATATTGTTCCTGCCTTAAGAAAAGCAGAAATAGGATATAAAGCGATCGATATTGAAGGTCTGGGATCACAAGCACCGATTCAGGATTTGCTTGCTTTAACTCGCGCTTTTCTATATCCAGCTGATCGTGTCGCCTGGTTAGCTTGTTTGCGGGCGCCCTGGTGCGGTTTAAGTCTCGAATCTTTATATTTACTGTGCCATAAAAATAAAGACAAAACAGTGTGGGAATGTATTTGTAATGATGACCTGATTAAAGATTTGCAAGTAGATGAACTCACGCGATTGAATAATTTTAAAGAGAAGTATAAAAAATGCTTTTTACAGACTCAACGTTTATCAATACGAGATGCAATTGAATCATTCTGGCTACAGTTAGGTGGGCCAGCAACATTATCGAGTAAAATGGATCTTGAAAACTGTTCGACTTATTTTTCCTTGCTTGAAAATCTGGATCAAGGCGGCACGATAGAAGATTTAAAAGAATTACTTGATGACGTCAGGCAGTTATATGCTACACCTGATTTAAATGCAGACAATCAGTTACAGGTGATGACGATACATAAGGCCAAGGGTCTGGAATTTGATCATGTCATTCTGCCAGGTTTAGGACGTTCACCGCGTTCCAATAAAGGGGATTTATTAGTTTGGCTATTGCGACAACGAGAGAACCAGCATGAAGATCTTGTTTTGGCTCCTATACGTGAAACAGGCGACTACCAAGCGCCGATTTATGATTATATAAATAATACGGATAAGACTAAACAACGTTATGAAGATGCACGACTACTTTATGTTGCGACGACACGCACCAGGAAAACATTGCATTTACTTGGTCATGCCAGTGTTAAAGAGAAGAAAGATGAAATAACGTGTGATGCACAAAGTCGTTCCCTACTTGGGCATTTATGGCCGGTGGTTAACACTGTTTACAAACAATTTCTGCCTACAAGTATAGAGCAGAGTGAGGAAAACCCTTATGTTGTTGTTAATCAGGAAACGAAACGTTTGAAGAAAGATTGGAAAATGCCAGATGTGCCAACAGGAATCAAATGGCAACAAGCAACAAAAGATCAGTCTGAAGAAGAACCAGTATTGATTGAATTTGAATGGGCAGGGGAAACAACCAAGCATATTGGTTCAGTTGTACATAATGCAATTCAATGCATCGGAGAAGAAGGAATAGATAAGTGGACGAGCGATTATATTAATGCCGAACAGCAAAGTTTTGATACAGCGTTGAAACAACTCGGTGTTCCCGAAACTGAAAGACCAGACGCAGTAAAACGAATTGTTCATGCCTTAATAAATATGATTAGTGACGAGCGTGGACAGTGGATATTTTCAAAAGAGCATAAAAAACAACAAAATGAATACTCAATTAGTGGCATGGTTGAGAATAAATTAATTAACGCAATTCTGGACAGAACTTTTATTGATGAAGAAGGTGTGCGTTGGATAATTGATTACAAAACCAGCCGACATGAAGGATCGAATCTTGATACATTTCTAAATCATGAACAGGAACGTTATCAGGAGCAACTTGAAAAATATGGAAAACTAATGAAGCAACTCGGCGAAGAGAATATAAAGCTGGCTTTGTATTTTCCACTATTACAAGGTTGGCGAGAGTGGAGTGCCCAATGAGATGTATATATAGCGGTAGTGGTATAAGAAATTGTGTGTATTAGCTTAGGGGGAGTCATGTATCAAGATGTTCTAAAATTTTGGTTTGAAGAAATTGACGAATCAAAATGGTGGATTGAAGATAAAGATTTTGACCGGTTCGTTTATGAAAGATTTTCTGAAGTGCACAATATGGCTGGCAGGTGCGAGTTGTTTGAATGGAGAACAAGTCCTGAGGGCAGGTTAGCTGAGATAATAGTGTTAGATCAATTTTCTAGAAACATGTTTCGAAATTCGTCATTGGCATTTTCCAATGATGCTCTGGCTTTAGCGTTGTCTCAAGAAGCAATTTCTGTAGGAGCGGATAACTTGCTAGACATGAAGAGAAGAAGCGTGCTTTATCTTCCTTTTATGCACAGCGAGTCAAGAAAAATTCATGATGTCGCTTTGGAGCTGTATAAAGTTACTGGTATTAAATCGAGTATCGACTTTGAAATTAGGCATAAAAAAATTATCGACAGATTTGGCCGCTATCCTCACAGAAATAATGTTTTAGGTCGAGAGTCTACCGAGGAAGAAGTAGCATTTTTGAAACAAGCTGGGTCAGGGTTTTGACCATGTCGATCAAGAATACATACAATTAGGCGCACCAACTTTTCCGGTATTAATTTGATAGATAGTGATTTGCGCGTTAAACGCAGAAAAGGAGGTTCAATATGAAATGCATCTCATATAAAAAAGGGTATAAGTACCAACTGGTTAAGGAGTACTCTGTAGCTATTCCTATTAAACCTGATGAAAATATTATTTCTGACTACATTGATTTGAGTAGTGATGGAAATTTAATCATAAAAAAAGGTTATGCCTGGGATGGACCTTCAGGACCTACAAGAGATACGTTGAATTTTATGCGAGGTTCTTTGGTTCATGATGCCCTTTATCAATTAATGCGAGCGGAGAAGCTAGATAAAGATCAATATAGAGAGCCTGTTGATAGATTACTTCAAACAATGTGTAAGCAAGATGGAATGAACTCTTTTCGGGCGTGGATAGTTTATCAAGGTGTTCATCTTGGCGGTAAACCATCAGCTGATCCAGCAAATAAAAAATCAGTTGTTCGTGCGCCAAAGCACTGTCAATAGCCTATTTCTATTAAAATCTATCGATGAAAAATACTAAAAAAGCAAAAGAAGCAAGAAGGTTATTATTGTCGGAATATCAGGCAATTCTAAGTACACATTCTGTTGATGTTGATGGCTATCCGTTTGGTTCAGTTGTCCCATATTGTTTAAATAAGAATGGTCAACCGATTATTCTAATTAGTAATATTGCACAACATACTAAAAATATTTTATCAGATCCAAAAGTATCATTAATTGCTACTGAAAGCGGTGTGGATGATTTGCAGGCTGTAGGTCGAATTACTTATATTGGAAATGCAGAAAAACTGGATGATGACGATATTGAGAGTATGGAGAGATATTATAGTTACTTTCCGCAATCTCGTGATTACCATAAAACACATGATTTTGATTTTTATCTAATTCATCCAGTGCGGGTTCGATACATTGGTGGTTTTGGTCAAATTTATTGGCTAGAGAAAGATAATTTTTTATTAGATAACCCTTTCAGTTTCGAAGAAGAAAAAAGTATGATCGATCATATGAATGCAGATCATCTTGAAGCGATTAAACACTATTGTGATTCATTCGAAATTCAATATTCATCTGATGATGTACCCGTTATGGTTGGTATTGATAGCGAAGGTTTTAATTTGCGACTTGGCGCACGAATTTATCGCGTTAATTTTAATGTCTCCGTGACGACAACAGTAGAAGTTCGTCAGACCCTGGTTGAGATGGCGAAAAACTAATTATGAACAAGACGCTCGTTATTCTAATCCTTGCTGTTATTGTCCTGAGCTGGAATTTCGTTTTTACCTCAACTAAAAAAATAGAACTGACAGACCAGGCAAGAGTACTTCAAGCTTTATCACAATCGATGCAGCATAAGCTCGCCGTAATAAAATACTGGAAAGAGAAAAAGAGTTTACCGGATGCTGAAACATGGCTTAGAGAAGGGAAAAAGATAGAAGTTGATATTAGTAAGTCATTAGTAAAAAGTATTGAAGTCGGAGTAGATGTACCAGGTGCAGTTACAATTTATTTCGAAAATAAAGAGACTATCAATCTTAAAAAAGATATTGATGGCACAAAAGTAGTATTAATACCAGAAGCTAAAGGTGAAAAATTGGTTTGGACTTGTAATGGTACGATAGATAAAGAATATTTACCGGCTAAATGCCAGTAAGAATGTCTAAACGTCTGAACTACATTTTTTCAAATCATACTCTGCATTGACTAACTTTCTGAATATGCGAAGCACTAATATTATGTTTATGATCATTAGACTCTAAAAACTTTGCTTCCAGTACATAAGCCAGAGATTCCAGTTCATTTTTACATTTAACGTTATCATCCATTCCTGTCTGATACTGTAAATAATGAACCAATTCATGTAACAAAATTCCTTTTCCTTCATCGGTGTCAAGGTCAATTGAATCCAGTAGATAAACAGACCCTTCATTAAAATTATACAAGCCGAATATTTTTAAAGTATCAGGATTAACCGCTGCAGGTAACTCTCCACCAAAAGCGACGGTTGCAATTTCTGTGGCAGACACTTTTTTAATATCGGGTATATTCTTAATATCGTATTCGAATGATGAATGACTGTTTATCCAGCCTAATAATCCTGCGGCAAGTTCTCCGTCTGTGTTGAATGAATCCAGATCGAGATCAAAGCCTTCTTCAACTTGTGTGTTATCAACATCACTTGATATGTGAAACCCATGATCATGGTCATCGTCAGACTTTGCCAAGGCGGTTTGTGTCATCAACATGCCGGCAGTGAGTGCCATAACCGAAACCACATTCGCACGGCGATGGTTTTTGACACGTTTAATACCTTCAAGAAAGTCTGAGCGGCGGTCTTCTTTTAACTGATAACCCTGATTGTTTGCAAACTCGGATATCTGTTGAAAGGCAGAGGGATTTTTCAGCGCTAAACCATTTTCATAAACAAGCGTATGTTGTCCATTGATAATACAAGGGTGAACCATCGCTTGTTTTTTCTTCAAGCTCATTGACCGCATGAGCCTCTCAACCAGATTCCCTGGTTGTTTCCGCTCATCGATCTTTTGCAGACCATTCAAAATGCTTACCACATCAGACATAAGATCATTGATTCCAGTAGTTGTTATTGATTAAAAAATACAAGGTGTGTTGTTCAATCAAATCTTGTCGTTACTGATTTCATTTGCTGATGCAATGTTCGCATCCGACACATCCCCGCTCGCAATCATACCTGTGACAGTATCATTTACAGCAACACCATAGGCATTACCCAGGCTAGAGTAGTCTTCTTCCGCCATAACTGCGGTATATCCAATTGCATAAGATGCTTTCAGTAAACCCATGCCATCTTTACTACCATCGCCCATCATTAATTGCATGGAAGAGTTATCCTTGTCTCCAAGTAACTGGTCATAAGGACCCCATAACTTGGGTGAAGAGAAGGCGCCGCCGCCAACAAGAACATCTAATACAACTGTGCCATCTTCTGCGTGATAACCCAGCGCACCAAAACCATCACCTTCGTAGTAACTAAAGGTTTCACCATTAGAAAATGTATTTTCATACTTGTTAATAAAACCGCCAACATAACCCGATGGCATTTTTATGCCTCTAGTACTAACGCGTTTAAGTTCTCCTTGTGCTTTAGTCTGTGCAGCTACTGCAAGGATTGATTGTGTTTCACCATAAGGGTTCGTTATAAAACGTTTACCATCTTCCTGTGAGTAGGCACGGTCATTACTGTCATAGGTCCCTGTCACTTCAACATCAGCCATGACACTGATACCTGAAGCTGGGCCACTAATATCTGCGGCAGCTGCAGCACCTGACATAAATATGCCGCTGGCTAAAAAGAGCATAGGTAATGACTTAGCTAGTCTTCTTTCGAAATTAGCTGGTTTGCTATCTTTTGTGCGTTGGTCTTCCTTAATAGCGAAAGCATTATTTTCCGCATAAATTTTAAGCTGTTCATAAGCTGAAGGATTCTTTTCTCTAAGACCATGCTCATGAACCAGGACACGATGATTATTAATGATACAAGGATGAACCTTAGCGGCTGATTTCAGGTCGCGTTTTATCCTGTTTTTAAGAAAAGTTTCTGAAACTCTTTCAATCCAGTTATTAGGTTCATCACTATCTACAAATGTATTTACTGCTGCATTGCTATTCATTTTGGCTATCTCCAATAATTTTAAACTAATAAATTTTTTTCCTGTTATGCAGATTCAGCATGTGGCTTTCTCGAATCTACCCATTGCACTACAAAATCTTCAAAATCTTTTTTAAACTTATCCGTTAGCTTAAGTCTCTTCACTCGCGAATCATTCGCATCATGTATGCGCGAAACTATTTTCATTTCTTCAAGCAACTCCAGATTACGGAGTGACTTATTACGTGGTTCTCCCACGTTTAAATAAATTTCTTTTACCGATGGCATATGCTCACGCAAATTACTAATACCGATAAAGAAAACAGTGTCGAACATTGTTCCAAGCATTTTGCTTCTGCTTAATGTCATTGACTCAATCGAATACCGCTCAATTAAATCAACGAACCTATCCCTGACTCTTAACAAATTCTCTAATTCGCCTTCGCGATAATTTAATTCCATAATTGTTTTATCTTGGCCTCAAGTTTAGTAACTCATTTTCAACACGCAATGTGATAAGGGTTCACTTTTGAACCTAGTATCAAATAAAGGCGTGAAACTATTACCCTTGTTCGATTTAACAACACAAAAAACTTATTGCTTCACTAATTTTGCATAGCAATTCGGATATATATTCCTGATAAATACAGCAAAACAGCTGAACTGTTCCGAAATCGCCCTTGTTATTCAGTTATCGGCAATATTGTTTAATTACTTTAGGATTCAATGACATAGTGTATGGGGAATAGAGAGGGTGTAATTAGTTGAATTAGTTGATGTTTTAGAAAATAGCGAAATATTGGTTCGTATTTGAACCTTTTTAGTGGGATGGGTTGATTTTGGAATAGGGATAAGACCAGAGTCCTTTAAATAATCTACTTCGTTTAAATTCTAAATTAGATTTAAAGATATCTCGAAAATGTGTTCCTGACATCGCCTAAAGCGCCTATTTTTGGTTTCTACCGCCTACATTCCTGTAGGCGGTCTCTCCCGACCATCCATTCTACGTTTGAATTCTTAGTTAGCGTATAGATCCTCGAAAACGTGTTCCCGACGTTTTCTACCGCATACATTCATGTATGCGACTCGCAGAACGGGTGTTCTCATCTGCACCACCTCCACACAAAAAAACCACCGCAAGGGTGGTTTTTTAATTTGGTGGAGGCGGCGAGAATCGAACTCGCGTCCGCAAATCCTCTGCCATTGGATCTACATGCTTAGCCGACTCTTTAAATTTAGCTGAGTGCTACCCGAACGGCAGGGAAAACAAACAGCGATTCCGATTAAAGTTTAACGAATCAACCTCGGACGAGTTTCATCGCGGTCTTGTGAGAGTCGACGCCTGACACTACCGTGCACAAGCACATCAGTAGGCAGACGGCACTATGACAGGTTATTAAGCTGCTAGTGCGTAGTTGTCTTCGTTGGCAACTAAAAAGTTTGCAGAAGTGTTTACGAGGTATTCTGCACCTCGGCATGCCCCTCAGGTTTCATATCCACGTCGAAGCCAGTACGCCCCCAATGTGTTTCCCGAAGAATCAATTGGAATTATAGACTATTAGTTCTTACACAACATTAAATATGTGGAGTAATCACTTATCTGTGTTGTACGACAGGTGGTTTGAATGAAAGTTTGCAGGAATTTTATTGAATGGAATATGCGTAAAAAACTAGAGGATAGTTGTAATTTTTTAATGTCTTAATAGCTGTGCTTTTTGTTTTTGCCAATCTCGATCTTTTTCTGTCGCACGTTTGTCATGTGCTTTTTTACCACGTGCGATGCCGAGTTCCAGTTTGATCTTGCCATTTTTCCAGTACAGCGCTGTGGGAACTAGTGTAAAACCTTTGCGTTCAACTGCGCCAATCAATCTGTTTAACTCGTTGCGGTGTAATAACAATTTTCTGGTGCGTTGAGGTTCAGTTTTGACATGTGTAGAAGCAGTAATTAAAGGGGTGATTAGTGCACCAAATAAGAAAGCTTCATTATCCTTCAATAGAATATAGCTCTCGACGATCTGGACTTTTCCTGCGCGCAAACTTTTGACCTCCCAGCCCAGCAAGGAGATACCGGCTTCGAATCGTTCATCGATAAAATAATCGTGACTGGCTTTCTTGTTCAGGGCAATTGTTTTGCCGCCGCCAGATTTTTTGTTTTTACTCATTCTTGTCCACTAATGCTTATCAGATAGTTAATCCGACAGATTATAGCAGACTGTATAGTATGTTATGTATAGCTTGAATGGTGTTTATTTGTGTAGGTTAAAGTGGATATTTTTAAGTTCGGATTTAGGCTTGCTGCTCCATTTCTTGTTGGCTATCGACGAAGTTGATGAAATTTTTACAGAAGATATTTTTGTCAGGATTGATGCCAAGTACACCACAGTAATTCAATAGAATTTGTGACAAGACAGTGACCATTTTGAGAGTTTTTTCATAGTCGAGGATAAAGCTGACTTGATAGCGTTCAATTATTTGATTTAGTTTTTGTTCTGCAAGATCATTGTCGCCACAAGCCGCAGATTCAAGAATCTCATTCGTAAGCGAAGATAATTGTCCCAGATAGTCCTTAGCTTCCGTTGGCCGTTCTTTTATTATCTTTGGTTTGGCTTGTATACCAAGAATAATATTTTTAGGTAATTTTAATTCTATAGCAATGAATTGACCAATATCGGTAAAGTTGATTCCGAGTGTTTCTACGCAGGCAGCATCTTCATCAATTTCATTTTCAATCCTCAGGTTTGAAATTTCTGTATACTCATCAGGCAAGAAATAAAGCGTGATCTGTTTTCCCAAATTATGGAACATACTGGCAAGAAACGCTTCTTCGGAATTTATCGACTTTATTTCTTCTACCAGTTTTTTAGCGAAGAAAGCACTCAGGAATGATTGGCAAGCATAGCTTTTTAAGGTCTCGGCCATAGATCCTTTGTTCAATTTCTCAAACACCATAATACTGAGTGATAAAGATTGTATTTGATCCAGACCGAGAATAACCACGGCTCGTGATATGGTATTAATCTCTCCGCCAAATTGATTATAGCTGCTGGAATTGACGATACTGAGAATTTTGCTTGTTAAAGATTGGTCTCGCAAAATAATATCAGTTAATTTTTGAGCTCCTCCATTTTCATTTGAGACTTGCATGATTTGTGAAATATTATTTCCCATTGCCGGGAATTGTTTACTTTTGTCAAAGTGCTGTTTTAATGTCAATAAGGTTATCTGGCCTTTAGCTAGCCGTTGTTCAAGCTGGGTTTCTATGGATGCCTGATCAACACGTATTGTGCTTTCAGTTATTTGATTTTTACCTTGACTGGATAACATGATGAACTTATAGAATTATTTTTTAATTTGTTGTATTGCCAGTGAAGCTTGATTGCGTAGCGTTTTAAAAAAACCGAGACCTTCCATAGAAATTTGTGTTCCTGAATCATCGTTATCGGCGTATATCAAACCAAGACATCGCTTGTTTACAATCAATGGGTAAAGAACAACCGTTTTTGGCATCGTTAGTTCTCTTATCCATGATGGAATTTTATCTTTATACTCATCCGAGTTAACGTCCAGTACGATGTATTCTTTGCCGGTTTTGATTGTTGAAACAAAGACATCATTCGAGTTATCTATTTTGTAGCGAAACTTAGGTATGATTTCATCAATCCCTTTTCCTAAACCGAAGCGTGCTAACACTTGCTTGTTTTTGGCATTATGCATTGCAAACAGAACCCGGTTGAAACCCATGCCTCGATAAATTGTTTCCAGAACCATGGTCAGTATGTCATTAAGATCTATGTCACCTAGAAGTGAATTTGTTATTTCAGCAATGCCGTTGACCAATATATCGTGTTGATCTTGTTGTTGTGTTTTCGGCTCAGCTTTGGTGGTAGTAATTGAAATACCATCTTCAACAGGCGCATTATTATTAGCTTCTGTTATTGATTGTTCCTCTTCTTTATTTCCTTCGATATTTTTACGAAGGTTTTTAAATACAGTGACCTTGCTGGTATCGATATTCAATATTCGTGTGAATTCTTCGGCTTCCTTGATTGAAGACTCGAGAAGCTCTGAAATGCTATCTTTGCTCATACCGAGTGAATCTTTATATCGTACAGCTAATTCTTCATAGGCCTGTTCTGTATTCTCTGAATCACTGCTTATGGCGCAGAGTTCATTAGAGAAACAGGCAAGTTGTCTTAATGAGTCATCTGAAGTTTTTGCGACGGGGACAACACCTTCAGGTAATTTCCTCATTCCATCGCCAATAATATCGGGTAACTTCCATTCTTTTGCGATACCGCGCCCCAATTCTTCGTAACTTACGCCAAGTACCGATCGCATTGCCTGGTCTTCATCGACGCCTTTGTTGGTAACCAGTGTCTTCATGGCTTCAAATTCTTCCGGGAAGTAATAAATCGACAATAACTTGCCGAGTAGATGAAACATGGAAGTGACAAATGCCGATTCAACATCCTCCTCACTGATATTCTTCATTTGTTTGGCTTTTTCGCGAGCAATAATGCCACTCATCAATGCAGTGTATGCGGCGTTCTTCAGCTCATTCGCTTGCTCATTGTTTTGCAGATGTTCAAACAAGATGATACTTAATACGGCGGCACGTACCTGTTCAAAGCCGAGGATGACAACGGCTCTGGAGACAGTTGTAATTTCCCCGCCGAACTGCCCATAAAAACAGGAATTCACCAAGCGTACAACTTTTGTAGTTAAGGCAAAGTCCTTTAGGATGACATTCGAAAGCTCAGTTGCAGAGTTAACATTCGAAGTAGAAGACTTTTGGTTTATTTCAGCAATATGACTTGAAACAGCAGGAAAATCCCGTTTGCGTTTCATACGACGTAAAAGAAAATCAACGGTACTGGATACATTACCTTCAGATGTTTCTTTTTTATCTTCATCATCAATTTTGAGGTATTTTTTTAATGCTGTTTGCATTTCTGTTGCATTGGAATATCGTTTAGCAGGATCTTTTTCCAATGCTTTCATGACAATTGCATCAAGGTCTTTATCTATTTCCGGGTTGCGTTTTGAGGGTGGCGCGACTGTTTCATTCGTTATCTTATACATGATAGCCATTGAGTTATTAGCCGCATAGACTTGATGTCCCGTAAGCATTTCATAAAGAATTAAACCGCTGGCAAAAATATCAACCGATGGACTTAATTCACTGTTGTTTAGTTGTTCTGGGGCAAGATAATTGACTGTTCCTGTTACTTCAGCGCTAGCTGCTACTGTCCCGGCCATTACAGAAATACCAAAATCCATGATGCGAATGTTGCCTTCTTTATCAATCAACAGGTTTGATGGATTCAAATCACGGTGGATAATCTTATTACTATGTGCATAGCCGATACCATCCAACACATGGTTTATAATTTTAATGGCATCATATTGTTTTAATTTTCCATCACGCTTTAAGCATTGTTTTAGTTGTTCACCTTCATAGTATTGATAAACAAGAAAAGGATGATCGTTGTGATAACCGATCTCGTACAAAGGAATAATATGTGAATGATTTAACTGGCTAACGTGTTTCGCTTCCTGATTCAATTGTTCAGCGTCCTGGCTGTGCTTATCAATTGTTTTTATGGCGACTTTGCGTCCGAGTTGGGTATCTTCTGCGAGGTAGACGATACCCTGCGCTCCCTTTCCCAATATATCAATGGGCTCAAACCGCCCTATCTGTTTTGGTAGGGAGGAATTTGCTATTTTTTTATTTGCTACAGCACCCATGTTTTATTCTCAAATAACGCTTAAATAGTTAGCGGCAGTGTTGTCGGAATCTTGAGACAATTTGAAAAATACGGGTATCACGGGTATATACCCGTGATACTTGAAAATACGTGTTCAGAGTATGTGTGTTTTCTTTCAAGGCAAGGCGCGACGATGCGCATGGTCGCTCCCTGCAAAGAGGAGCACCAACAGTAGGCGCTTTAGGCGACGCCGCCTAGAAAACGACGTGTGATGTGCATGGAAGCACAAATGCAGCGAATGCATGGATGCGTAAGAGCGGCCTATGAATATGCCTTTTCAGGTATCACGGGTATTAGCTTGTAGGAAGTGCTAAATTCGCGGAAAATAACTAAAAAAACGATATTAATATGTCTATAAAACGTTCCTCCATTCACGGTCAGTGGTCTTCTCGCTGGGCCTTCATTCTCGCTGCGACAGGCTCAGCTGTTGGTCTTGGCAATATTTGGCGATTCCCCTATTTAACCGGTGAAAATGGTGGTGGTGCATTCGTCCTGGTTTATCTGGCATGTGTCGCTGTTGTGGGAATACCCATATTGATGGCTGAGATTCTATTAGGTCGTCGTGGACGACAAAGTCCGATTAATACAATGAGCACTCTGGCAGAAGAAGAAGGTTTGAGTCGACATTGGCAACTGCTTGGCTGGATGGGAGTGATAGCGGGTTTTATCATTCTGTCTTATTACAGTGTTATTGCAGGATGGACTCTAGCCTACATATTCAGAACGGGTTCGGGTCTTTTTGTCGATGCAGATGCCTCATTAACGAAACAGATATTTACCGAATTTATTTCTGATCCTGAAAAATTATTGGCATGGCATACAAGCTTTATATTAATAACCGTCATTGTTGTTTCGCGTGGTGTAAAGAATGGTCTTGAACAGGCAGTTAAATTTTTAATGCCAGCGTTGTTTATCTTGCTTTTAATCATGGTTGGTTATGCTATGAGTACCGAGAAATTTGTTGAAGGTATCAGCTATTTATTCGTACCTGACTTTGATCGTTTAGCAGATAAGAATTTTTTCTCAGATATCTTCTTGCCTGCTTTGGGACAGGCATTTTTTAGTTTGAGTATTGGTATGGGTGCTATCATGATCTACGGTTCCTACTTATCGCAAAAATCATCGATAACGTTTAATTGTTTTACCATTGCTATTGCAGATACCTCTGTTGCACTTCTGGCCGGCATTGCAATTTTTCCTATCGTGTTTACTTATGGTCTCGAACCGGCAGGTGGTCCGGGATTAATATTTATTTCCTTGCCAATTGCTTTTGGACAAATGCCTTTTGGTACTTTTTTTGGAACCCTGTTTTTTATATTATTATTATTCGCAGCCTGGACTTCTGCTATTTCCTTGCTTGAACCTGCCGTGACCTGGTTAGTTGAAAATAAAAATATGACTCGTTTAAAAGCCACAGTATTGTCGGGTATTATTGCCTGGGGACTTGGTTTAGTGACGGTATTGTCTTTTAATATTTGGGCATTTTCTTTCCCCTTTGCTGGCTCGATCAAAGAGAACGGGATGTTTGATATATTTGATATTTTGACATCAAATATTATGTTGCCGTTAGGTGGTTTACTAGTCGCTATCTTTGTGGCCTGGAAGATGTCCAGAACATCAACAGTCGAAGAGCTAGGGCTAGGTGACAGTACTGCATATAGAGCATGGCATTTTGCTGTTCGTTATATTGCACCTTTTGGAGTGATTATTATATTTCTAAATGCGATAGGTTTTTTCAAACTGCTGAGCCTGAGTAATTAAATCTATTTAATAATGACGAAAATAAGTAAGCAAGCTAATGTTGCATACAGTGCCAGGCAAATGTATGCACTAGTTAACGATATTAAATCTTATCCTGAATTTCTTCCATGGTGTACTGAAGCAAATATGCTGGAAGAAAAAAGTAATTCTTTAATCGCATCTGTATCAATTTCATTAGGTAAGATTAAACAAAGTTTTACCACTGAGAATACAATGGAAGCTGATACTTCAATTAGTATGAAACTTGTGAAAGGCCCATTTAAAGAACTAAATGGTCATTGGCAATTTTATGATGATGCTAATGGTGGGTGTTCCGTATCATTAGATATGCAGTTTGAATTTAAAAATAAAATTATGAAACATACACTAGGCACAGCTTTTAAAAAAATTACGGCTTCTTTAGTTGATGCCTTTGTCGAAAGAGCACGGGTTGTTTATGGCACAGAATGAGACAATTACTATTGAACTCATTTATATAAAACCAGGAAATCAAAGTAGCCTAAGTCTTGATTTAGTTAAAGGAAGTAATATAAATCAGGCAATTCACTTGTCTGGTTTATTGGAACGTTTTCCCGAGATTGATCTGGCAGTAAATAAAGTTGGTATATTCAGTAAAATACAGAAACTCGATACTGTTTTGCATTCAGGTGATCGAATAGAAATTTATCGTCCATTACAAGCTGATCCGAAAGAAGCCAGACGTCAGCGAGCAAAAAAGAAGTAAGATATATTATTCGCCAGGAGTTACCTTGTCCCACAAGCGACCAAAGAAACCTTTTTCTTCTTTTGTTGATTCCGGCACAATTATCGCCTCATCTTCAGTCACTATTTCATTTTCTTTTCTGGGAACATTAGAAGTTTCTATATCACCGGAAACATGGGTCAATTTTTCATCTTCGAAATGAAGCGTGATATGACGCTGTTCTCTTACACCCCCACCTTCCTGAAAGCTGAATATATATTCCCAACGCTCATTATGAAAAGGGTCTATTATGACAGGCGTACCCATTATGAATTTCACTTGATTCATATCCATGCCGGGTTTTAGTTTATTGATCATGTCTTGCTCGATGACATTACCTTGTTGGATATCTATTTTATAGAGTAAAGGTAGATTGTAGCCGCCATCAAAGCTACGACTACACGCAGCAAGGATAATCAGGGAAAGACAGAATAGGACTATATTTTTCATGTTGATGAATTGATATTTTGAAAACAATTAATGTTCAGATTTAATGGGGAGGATAACTCTTGCAGTAGAATTCCTCAACGACATTTATTCTCATTTAACGTATACTTTTTTAATTCTATTGTTGCCGTATTAAATAAAACTTTTCTTGCAAGGGGGATTAGTTGGAAGCACGAGACTTAAAAAAAGCCGGCCTTAAGGCAACGCTACCCAGAATCCGAATTCTGCAGATTTTGGAAGACTCTGATGAGCGCCATATGAGTGCTGAGGATGTTTATAAAACATTATTAAGCCATGGCGAAGAAGTAGGTCTGGCCACAGTTTATCGTGTATTGACACAATTTGAAGCAGCAGGATTAGTTATGCGACATAACTTCGATTCTGGACATTCTGTGTTCGAATTAGATCTTGGTGTTCATCATGATCATATGATTTGTCTGCAAACAGGAAAGGTGATTGAATTTCAAAATGAAGAGATCGAAAAATTACAAAAAGCAATTGCGGAAGAACAGGGTTATGAACTCATGGAACATAAACTTGTGTTATACGTAAAACCTAAGGAGTGAAGCGTGGCGGTCATTCAAGCATTTGCGCTGCGTTTGCCCGGCTTTCATTGGTAACTTCCATACCCGCTAATAATCGAGCAACTTCATCAATCCGTTCTTGTTGATCAAGGTGCATTACCTGAGTGAATGTTTCGTCCGCTTTCGTGTTTTTTATAACACGACAATGATGGTGTCCACATGATGCGACCTGGGCGAGGTGAGTGACACAAAATATCTGCCGGTGTTCTGCAAGGCCGTGTAATAATTTCCCCACTATTTCTGCAATACTACCGCTGATTCCGGCATCAACTTCATCAAATATCATTGTTGCTGCACCTTTATCTTTTGATCCGATAATTTGTATTGCCAAACTAAGTCGGGATAGTTCTCCACCTGAAGCAACTTTGGTAATGGGTCTTAAAGGCTGACCTGGATTGGTTGATACCATAAATGCAACTTTATCCATGCCCAATTGATGTGGTGTTTCATCTTCGATATGTTCTAACGCTATATTGAATTTTCCACCCATACCAAGTTCATGCATTTTTTTTGTTACAGAGATTGAAAATTTTTCTGCAGCGTCATTTCGTTTTTTTGTGAGTTGTCTGGCAAGTTTAAAATATTGTTTTGTCAGTTCAGCTTTTTGTTGTTGCAAAAGTTCGTGTTGCTCCTGACCTCCTTCTAGTTGATTTAACTGCATTGTTAATAAATTTAAATGTTCTGGTAATGCTTCAGGTTTCACTTTATGTTTTCGAGACAAGTCATGAAGTTTATCCAGACGACTTTCTATTATTCCTGTTTGATCTGTATCTATTTCAAAACGCTCCACATAACTTTTTAATTCATGGCTGGCTTCTTCAATTTGTATAGTTGCACTATCGAGTAAGTTACTAATGTTTTCTAATGAATGATCAAAAGTACAAAGATCATTTATTTCTTTTTGATGTTGTGACAATTTGTCATTAATTGAAGACTCTGATTCTGATAAATCAGAAAGTATTGTTTTGCATGAATCCAGTAAGCGTTGCGAATGTGATTGACGTTTAAGCTCTTCTGATAATTCAATATATTCTGATTCGCCAATAGCAAGTTGATCAAGTTCTTCTATTTGATATTTCAGCAGGGTCAATCTCGCTTCAAAATCTTTCCCGTCAGTTTTGTAATTCTGCAATTGTTCATTTACCTGTTTCCATTCCTGATAAACAGTAGAGACATTCTTTAGTAAAGAATCATATTGACCAAATTGATCTAACAACTCTCTTTGTGTTTTTTGTCTAGATAAAGATTGATGTGCATGTTGCCCATGAATATCAATCAGGTATTCGCCAATCTCTCGAAGAGTCTGGACAGGAACGGGTGTGTTATTTAAAAAAGCGCGGGAACGCCCATCTTTATTTATGGTTCGTCTAATAAACAATTCATCGTCAGACTCAATTTCCATTTCATCAAGCCGATCATTGATATTTGAATTATTGCTTATAGAAAAGATAGCGGTGATATCCGTTTTGTTAGTGCCGCCGCGAATAATATTCATATCGGCGCGATCACCTAGTATCAGACCCAGCGCGTCGAGCAGGATTGATTTACCCGCACCCGTCTCACCAGTCAACACAGTCATACCTGATTTGAAATCAAGGTTTAAACTATCAATAATTGCCAGATTGTTGATGGCGAGATGTCTTAGCAAGTTTACTTACTCCAGTGTAACTTCTCGCGCAATATATGAAATTGATCGTGTTCTGGAGGGTGGATCAATCTTATCTTTTTGTTTTTCTTTTTAACTTGAACACGATCGTTTGGCGCTAATTCAAGTTTGATTTCACCATCAAAAGTAAGCCGAGCTTGATCAATTTCTCTGGTGCTAACGACGATTTCAATATGACTATTGCCATCAACGACAATCGGTCGATTGGTCAGTGAATAAGGGCATATAGGCACTAATAATAGAGCATCTAGCGAAGGATGAACGACTGGACCGCCACCTGCCAGTGCATAGGCAGTTGAGCCCGTTGGCGAAGAAACAATCATGCCATCAGAACGGTGAGTATGGACAAAAGCACCGTCGATGTATGTCTTAAGTTCGACCAGCCGAGCAATATTCCATTTCTGGATGACGATGTCATTTAATGCATAGCCTTCATATATACACTCGTCACCACGAAATACCTGACCACTTAATAAAAAACGAGCATCTTCAACATAGTGTCCATTTAGAATTTCATCCATGCTGTTTGCAATATCATCTGCTGGAATATCGGACAAAAAACCGACATGACCTAAATTGATACCAAGCAATGGTACATTGAAGTCACAGAGGATATGAGACGCCATCAACATGGTACCGTCACCACCGATGGCAATAACCAAATCACAATGCTTGCCTAGTTCATTGGCATCATAAACATCGAAATTGTGTTCACTGAGCAAATCGGCACAACACTTATCCAGGATTATTTTCTGTTCGCGAGAACCTAGATACTCAACTACTTCAGTTAAGGTTGTTTGAATGGCTTTGACGCCAGAATTAGTAATAAGTCCGATTCGGTTAAACATGATTATTAAGGGCTATCCCATTGATTTTTAGTTAAACATAGCATGCTCAGCTATTGTGACCAATATTCTGATATTTCCAGAGTTTTGCACTCTATAGAGGACAGTGCTAAATTTCCATTTAATATCCCTGTTTTTCTTTAATGAGTATGGTTTCAACAGCAGAATCTTCGCAATTATCAGAACGCAGCCTGCATCTATTTAAGGCGTTGGTAGAACACTTTATTGATGATGGCACGCCGGTTGGCTCGCGCACGCTTTCCAAGGATTCCAGTCTGGGTCTGAGTCCCGCCACAATACGTAATGTTATGGCTGATCTTGAGGATGTGGGATTGTTACATTCGCCGCATACCTCTGCCGGTCGAATCCCCACTGCCAAGGGCTATCGTTTATTTGTTGATAGTCTGCTTAGAGTCAATGATCTTAATTCGTCTCAGGTTGAAAAAATGGCGATGGAACTCGATTCCGAAAGTGATTTTCCTTCATTAATGCAGCGCACCTCATCGATGTTATCGGATGTGACGCAATTGGCTGGTGTGGTAATGTTGCCACGAACCGAGCAATCTATTTTGCAGCATATTGAATTTGTCGCCCTGTCATCTAATCGAGTTCTGGTTATTCTGGTGGTAAATGATCGAGAAGTACAAAACAGGATTATCAATACGGACAAGACTTATTCAGCTTCGGAATTGCAACAAGTGTCTAATTATCTTAATGAGATTTTTGTAGGCAAGGATCTTAACCATGTGCGTGCCTCAATTCTCGAAGAACTGGAAAAAATGAAAGAACAGGTCAGTCGGTCAATGCAATCTGCAATTGAAATGGCACAGATGGCATTCAATTCCGATACGGCTAAAAGTGATAGTGATGATTTACTGTTTTCCGGGCAGACTAACCTTATGGACGTTGCCGAGCTTGGTGAGACGGATCAATTAAAAAAATTATTCGAATCATTTAATCAGAAGCGAGATATCCTGCATTTACTTGAGCAGGCGATCAATGCGGATGGTATGCAGATCTTCATTGGTGAGGAATCGGGTTATGACGTACTCGACAATTGTAGTGTTGTGACATCACCGTATGAAGCTGATGGCCAAATACTGGGAGTTTTAGGCGTAATAGGACCGACACGTATGCACTATGATCGTGTTATCCCTATTGTTGATATTACCGCTAAAATGCTCGGCGCCGCCTTGAACTCAAAAAATTAATCCCCACATACAAGCTTACACGTCCAATATGGATGTGGGGATTCTATTGTCTAAATAAAAGAGGTAAAAAATGTCAGGTGAAGAAAACGATATTGTTCAGGAAGATGAAAATAACGAAGTAACTGAACAAGAGGCAGATGCAGTAGAAAGTATCAATGACGACGTGGTTCCTGCAGAAGGGGTTGAAGAACAGGAAATAGATAGTGAAACATTACAGGTTTTGCTGGAAAAGGAAAAAGAACGATCTCAGGAAAGTCGTGATGCAGCTCTCAGAGCACAAGCAGAAATGGACAACCTTCGAAAACGCACCACGCGTGATGTTGAAAATGCGCATAAATATGCCTTGGAAAAATTTGTGCAAGAACTCTTGCCAGTATTGGATAGTTTGGCTCTTGGTATGGAGGCTGCTGAAAATGCAGAGAATACTGATGAATTACGTCAGGGCATGGGTTTAACCCTGAAAATGTTTAACAGCGCGATGGAAAAATTTGGTGTGAAAACAATAGAACCACAGGGTGAAAAATTTAATCCAGAACAACATGAAGCCGTTTCTATGCAGGAAGTAGAAGGTTCTGAATCAGGTACAGTCGTAACAGTAATGCAAAAGGGCTATGAGTTGAATGGACGGCTGGTTAGACCGGCTATGGTCTTGGTCGCCAAGTAATTTAAGCTAAGCACTTGAAAAATAAGGAACCAGCCCTTATCTAATTAAACAACATCTTTTTAATAAAATTTAAATATAAATCAGTAAGTTAAGTATTTTGGAGAAAGCGAATGGCAAAGATAATTGGAATTGATCTCGGTACTACCAACTCATGTGTGGCAGTTCTTGAGGGTGGTGAGGCGAAGGTCATAGAAAATAGTGAAGGTGCTCGAACGACACCATCGATTGTTGCCTACGCGGATGATGAAGAAATTCTCGTTGGTCAGTCGGCCAAACGTCAGTCGGTTACTAATCCGGATAACACACTTTATGCCGTCAAACGATTGATTGGACGTCGTTTTGATGAAGATACCGTTCAGAAAGATATCAAACTTGTACCTTATAAGATTGTAAAAGCGGATAACGGTGATGCCTGGGTCGAAGTCAATGGTAAGAAGATGGCTTCACCGGAAGTCTCAGCACGCGTGTTGATGAAGATGAAGAAAACCGCAGAAGACTATCTGGGTGAAGAAGTTAAGGAAGCGGTCATCACAGTACCTGCATACTTTAATGATTCACAGCGACAAGCGACGAAAGATGCGGGCCGTATTGCAGGCCTTGAAGTCAAACGTATTATTAATGAGCCAACAGCAGCAGCATTGGCTTATGGAATGGACAAGAAACGAGGTGACGCCAAAATTGCAGTTTATGATTTGGGTGGTGGTACGTTTGATGTCTCCATTATCGAAATTGCTGAAATAGATGGTGAACACCAGTTTGAAGTACTTTCAACTAATGGTGATACTTTTCTAGGTGGTGAAGATTTTGATTTCCGCATTATTGATTTTCTTTGTGATGAATTTAAGAAAGAGCAAGGCGTTGATTTGCACAACGATCCATTAGCATTGCAACGTCTTAAAGAAGCGGCAGAAAAAGCGAAAATCGAATTATCGTCAAGCCAACAGACAGACATTAATCTGCCTTATATCACTGCTGATTCAAGCGGACCTAAGCATCTCAACTTGAAGATGACACGTGCAAAGCTGGAAGCATTGGTCGAAGATTTAGTCGATAGAACCATATCTCCATGTCAGGTGGCATTGGATGATGCTGGACTATCAACATCAGATATTACCGATGTGATTTTGGTCGGTGGGCAAACACGTATGCCTAAAGTACAAGAGAAGGTGCAAGCGTTCTTTGGTAAAGAGCCTCGCAAAGACGTGAATCCTGATGAAGCAGTTGCTGTTGGTGCAGCGATTCAGGCGGGTGTATTAGGTGGTGATGTTAAAGATGTTCTTTTGTTAGACGTTACACCGCTGTCTTTAGGTATTGAGACGATGGGTAGTGTCATGACTAAATTGATTGATAAGAATACGACGATTCCAACCAAAGCGAGTCAGACTTTCTCAACCGCTGAAGATAATCAAACAGCAGTAACGGTACATGTTTTACAAGGTGAACGTGAGATGGCGGCGGGTAATAAATCATTGGGACGTTTTGACTTAAGTGATATTCCACCCGCACCACGTGGCGTACCACAGATTGAAGTCAGCTTTGATATCGATGCAAATGGTATTTTGAACGTATCAGCGAAAGACAAGGCAACCAATAAAGAACAATCGATAGTCATTAAGGCTTCAAGCGGTCTTTCCGATGAAGAAATTGAAAACATGGTGAAAGATGCCGAAGCTCATGCTGAAGAAGATCGTATTGCCAAGGAATTAGTTGAAGCCAAGAATATGGCGGAAAACATGATTCATGCGACTAAGAAGTCGATGGATGATTTGGGTGACAAGGTTGAAGATCAGGAAAAAACAGATATTGAAGCTGCGATTACTGATTTGGAAGAAGCACTTAAGGGTGATGACAAAGATTCAATTTCTGAAAAGACAAGCAAGTTGACGGAAGTTGCCGGCAAGCTGGCTGAAAAAGCTTATGCTCAGGAACAAGCTTCAGCTGAAGCAGCAGGCGAGGCACCTGAAGCTGGTGCTAGTGAAGAAGCAACAGCAGATGATATTGTTGATGCTGAGTTTGAAGAAGTAGAAGACGATAAAAAATAATCGTTTTTTTTATTAGCTAGCATAAAGCTTATATAGCGAGCCTGGAGACGTTAATTCTTCTCCGGGCTTGTTGTGTTTTAGTGTTTACATAAATATAAAAAAATTAAAGAGTAGAGTATGGCAGATCAACGAGATTACTATGAGGTGTTAGGCGTTTCAAAAAACGCAGATGAAGCGGAATTAAAAAAAGCTTATCGTCGTTTAGCAATGAAATATCATCCTGATCGTAATGAAGGTGATGAAGCCGCCGAAGTTAAATTCAAAGAAGCAAAAGAAGCACATGATGTTTTGTCTGATGGACAGAAACGCGCGGCCTATGATCAATTTGGTCATGCTGGCGTAAGTAACAGTGCCGGTGCTGGAGGTGCAGGTGCAGCAGGTGCCGGTTTTGGAGACATATTCGATAGTGTCTTTGGTGACATTTTTGGTGGTGGTGGTGGAAGTCGTGGCGGTAGTCGCGTTCATCGAGGCGCAGATCTTCGTTATAACCTTGAATTGTCTCTTGAAGATGCAGTAGCTGGAACAAGCGTAAAAATCCGTGTTCCGAAAATGGTTGAATGTAAAACGTGTAGTGGTTCAGGTGCCAAGAAAGGAAGTACACCGGTAAGTTGTCCTACTTGTGCCGGCCATGGACAAGTTAGAATGCAACAAGGTTTTTTCTCCGTTCAACAAACCTGTCCTCAATGTCGGGGCCAGGGAAAAATAATTAGCGATCCATGCGGACCTTGTGGTGGTCAAGGTCGAGTTCGTGATAGTAAAACTATTTCAGTTAAAGTTCCTGAAGGTGTTGATAACGGTGATCGCATACGATTATCCGGTGAAGGTGAAGCCGGAGAGAATAATGGACCAGCAGGTGATTTATATGTTCATATTAGTGTAAAGGAACATCCCATTTTTGTTCGTGATGGAACGGACCTTTATTGCGATGTACCCATTAGTTTTGCCTCAGTCGCATTAGGCGGCGAACTTGAAGTGCCTACGCTTGATGGGAAAGTTAAGTTAAAAATTCCTGCCGAAACACAAAGCGGGAAATTATTTCGTCTTCGATCCAAAGGAGTACGTTCTGTAAGAAACTCTTCCAAAGGTGATTTGCTATGTCGTGTTATTGTAGAAACACCGGTGAAATTAAGTAGTAAACAAAAAGATTTATTGAAAGAATTTGAAGAATCAATGCAAAGTGGCGGAAACAAGCATAGCCCGCAAGCGAGTTCGTGGGTTAGTGGAGTTAAGAAGTTCTTCGACTCAATGACGAGTTAGTTTCCCGTCTCGGTTGCTCTACTGACCATATCGTACTTGGGTAAAATCTCTAAGGCTAATTTTTGAGATACCTATAAATTCAAGATTCAAGACCTCGTATCTTATCAATGTCGTTGAGATATCATGATAACTCAATAACGCGGTCGGGTGACATCGCTAAGACTTTAGGTCTTGAACCTGTGGGTCAGATAGGTGCCCCGACCAATTTTGTTCACAATG